>Ga0209211_10001119_pt1 | contig 52489 bp, 57 predicted proteins | sample RifGroA2_FD_183992 | JGI IMG/M metagenome (GOLD analysis project Ga0209211, IMG submission 183992) | Groundwater microbial communities from Rifle, Colorado, USA - Groundwater A2 (SPAdes) (version 2) | ecosystem: Environmental > Aquatic > Deep subsurface > Groundwater | place: Rifle, Colorado... | reverse complement strand
GTGTCTTTCGCCCGCACCACGCCCTTGCCCAGCGTGGTGACGAGGAAGCCTTCGAGCCGGTCGAGAATTTCCGGTCGCGTCGCGGCGGCGGGAATCAGTTCCACCAGATGCATGTAACGCGGCGGATTGAAGAAATGCACGCCGCAGAAACGCGCCTTGAGTTCGACGGAGAAGCCGTCCGCCAGGGCGGTAATCGACAGGCCCGAGGTATTCGAGGCGAATATCGCATCGGGCGCAATGAAGGGCGCGACCTTCCGGTACAGCTCATGCTTCCAGCCCATGCGCTCGGCAATCGCTTCGATAATCAGGTCGCAGCCCGTCAGCAGTTCGAGATGGTCATCGTAGTTCGCCGCCTCGACGCAGATCGCATCATCCGGGTCGCCCAGCGGCGCCGGGCTGAGTTTCTTCAGCCCTTCGATGGCGCGCAGCACGATGCCGTTCTTCGGCCCTTCTGTTGCCGGCAGATCGAACAACACCACGGGGACGCGGGCATTGATGCAGTGCGCGGCGATCTGCGCGCCCATCACGCCGGCGCCGAGCACGGCCACTTTCCTGACAATGAAGTTGCTCATGATGTTCCTCGGCTAAAAAAGCTCGGCTTCGAGATCGAGCAGCGGCTTGACGCCGGAACGGGCCTGACGGATCAGCATGGCCGTCTCCGGCAACAGGCGGGCGAAATAGAAGCGCGCGGTGGCGAGTTTGGCTTTGTAGAAGGGATCGCCGGAATCCAGTTTGTCCAGGGCAATTTTCGCCATGCGGGCGAAGAAGTAGCTGTACACCAGATGACCGACCACGCGCAGGTAAGGCACTGCGGCGGCGCCGACCTCGTCCCGGTTGCGGAAAGCCTTCATGCCGATTTCCAGGGTCAGCTTGCTCACCTTGTCGCCGATATCGGCCAGCGGCGTGATGAACTCGTTCATGGCATCGTCGAGGCCATTTTCCTCGACGAAAGCCTGCACCAGCGCGCCGAACTTCTTCAGGCTGGCGCCGTTGTCCAGCAGCACCTTGCGCCCGAGCAGATCGAGCGACTGGATGGTGTTGGTGCCCTCGTAAATCATGTTGATGCGGGCGTCGCGCACGTACTGCTCCATGCCCCACTCGGCGATGTAGCCGTGGCCGCCGTAGACCTGCATCGCTTCCGAGGTGGCGATCCAGCCGTTGTCGGTGATGAAGGCCTTGACGACAGGCGTCAGCAGCGACACCAGATCGGCGGCGTCCTTACGTGTAGCTTCATCAGGATGATTCAGTTCGCGGTCGATCTGCAAGGCGACAAACGCGGTGAAGGCACGACCGCCTTCCGCGTAGGCTTTCGCCGTCAGCAGCATGCGCCGCACATCGGGATGGACGATGATCGGATCGGCGGGCTGGTCCGGCGCCTTGATGCCCGACAGGCTGCGCATTTGCAGGCGCTCTTTGGCGTAGACCAGGGCGTTCTGGTAGGCCACTTCGGTCAGCCCGAGAGATTGCATGCCGACGCCGAGGCGCGCCGCGTTCATCATCACGAACATGGCATTGAGACCCTTGTGCGGCTCGCCGATCAGCCAGCCGCTGGCATCGTCCATATCCATCTGGCAAGTCGAATTGCCGTGTATGCCCATCTTTTCTTCCAGCGCGCCGCAGGTGATGGCGTTGCGCGCGCCCAGCGTGCCATCGGCATTGGGGATGAACTTCGGCACGACGAACAGCGAAATGCCCTTGGTGCCCAACGGTGCATCGGGCAAGCGGGCGAGCACCAGATGCACGATGTTCTCCGCCATGTCGTGCTCTCCGGCGGAGATGAATATCTTGCCGCCGGTGATCCTGCAGGAGCCATCCGCCTGGGGCACGGCTTTGGAACGCAGCAGGCCGAGGTCGGTGCCGCAATGCGCCTCGGTGAGGCACATGGTTCCGGTCCATTGGCCCGAGACCAGCTTCGGCAGATATATCCGCTTCAGTTCATCGGTGCCATGCGCATGCAGGCACTGGTAGGCGCCGTGCGACAGTCCGGGATACATGTACCAGGCCTGATTGGCGGAGTTGAGCATCTCGGACAAGGGGTTGTACACGACGATGGGCAAGCCCTGGCCGCCATACTGCGGATCGCAGGTCAGCGCCGGCCAGCCGGCCTCGACAAACTGGCGGTAGGCCTCCTTGAAGCCGGACGGCGTCGTCACCTCGTGAGTGAGCGGATCGAGCGTGCAGCCCTCGCGGTCGCCAACGTGATTAAGCGGAAACAGCACCCTGGAGGTGAACTTGCCGCCTTCCTCCAGAACCTGATTGATGAGGTCGGCATCGACCTCGGCATGCGCCGGCAAGGCTTTGAGTTCGTTTGTCACGTCGAGCAATTCGTGCAACACGAACTGCATGTCGCGCAAGGGAGCGATGTATTGGCCCATGGTGTCCTCCTGTGGTCATTGGCTGGCATCGAGCGCAATGAGGTAAAGCGTGGTTCAGCGCAGAAAGTCCCGGCTGACTTCGCGGAACACCTCCGAATCGGAGCGTCGCAGCCATTCGAAGGCCACCATTTCGCGACTGACAATGCTCGCCCCGGCGTCGCGCATGCGCGCCAGGGCCAGCGTCTTGTCGGAGTCGCGACGCGAGCCGACGGCTTCCTCGACGACGAACACCTGCTTGCCGCCCGCCAGCAGTTCCATCACCGTTTGCAGCACGCAGACATGGCTTTCCATGCCGCAGACCACGTACTGACTTGAACCGCCCGGCATATCGATGCCATGACATCCGCCCGCCACCGCCGAGAAATGCAGCTTGCCGGCAACGCAACCGGGCGGCAGTTCGACCGCCACCGCCGGATGGGTCGGGCCAAGACCTTGCGGGTACTGTTCGCAGGCCAGTACCGGAATTTCCAGCCGGCGCGCGACGCGGATCAGCCAGATCACCTGATCCAGCAGGGTTTGCCAACCGGCGATGGCCGGCACCAGTTTGCCCTGCACATCCACCACCAGCAACGTCGAGTTGCCTGCGTCGATCAGCATGATGCCTCCCAGGCGGCAATGAATTCCTTCCAGTGCGGCAGGCCGGTGGCCGCCAGAGTATTTTTCACCAGCGCCAGTTCGCTGTCATGTTCGCTGGCGGAGAACTGCCCGCGCATCAACTGGAAGCGCAGGAACACCAGCCAGGTATTCACCACGTCGGTTTCGCAATAGTCGCGAATCTCGTCGATGCGCCCTTCCAGCCAGGCGCCCCAGACCGCCGAGCCATCCATGCCGAGCTTGCCCGGCAGACCCATGAGGCGCCGCGCGGCTGGTACATCGCCAGCAGGTCCATCAGATCAAGGTGGCGCGAGTGATAGCGGCTGATGTAGTTGTTCCACTTGAAGTCTTTCGAGTCGCGGTAATCGCCCTCGCCCATGTCCCAGTAGCGCGGCGCGGTGACGCCATGGATCAGGCCGCGATAATGCAGCACCGGCAGGTCGAAGCCGCCGCCGTTCCAGGACACGATCTGCGGCGTGAACTTTTCCACGCCATCGAAAAAGCGCTGGATGATCTCGGCTTCGGTCGACTTCGGCTCGGCCAGCGACCAGACGCGAAAACCCTCATCGCTGCGCAAGGCGCAGGAAATCACCACCACGCGCTGCAAATGCAAGGGCAGAAAGTCGCTGCCGTTCTTCGCCCGCTGGCGCTGAAAAGCCAGCTCGGCCACCTCGGCGTCGGCCAGCGTCGCCGGCAGCTCGTGCAGTATGCGCAGGCCGGCAATGTCCGGAATGGTTTCGATATCGAAAACGAGAACGGGGCTCATGGGCTGGGTTCTTGACAAGAAAGGCGACAATCAGCGGAAAGTCGGCGCTGGTGGTACGGCGATTGTATAGTCCGCCACCCGGTTGGCGGAAGAAAATGACAAGCCCTGACCGCAACCCGTGCGCCCGCGTTGCTGGCAGAATGCGCCCCACGCCTTTACTGAGCTTCCCCCGTAATTTCGTCTTCCAAGAGGTTTCGCTACACCCAATGCGTTGCTGATGCACATCAAAGCGATGGAGAACAAGCTGGATGTTCCCTGCCAGTCGCTGATGAAGCTCTGGCTGGCCGAGAAACTGGACAAAGCCGAGAAACGACCAGTCTCGGCAAGGCGCCTCGCGGCGCGCTGAGTTACCCGCCTGCCGCCATTCGCCGCCGTATCGCCGGCGCCGACTTTGGATACCTGTCAGGCAACGCGCGGTCGGTTGTAAATGGGGACCACGGCATGGAGCACTCGCTCCTACAGAACCAGTTCCAGCCCTTCGCGGGAGAGCAGAATCTCCGGCTCGCCGGCACCGCCCGGCGTGTAGCCGGTGCTCTCCAGCGCGGTCGCAAAGACGCGCTCCAGTTCGTCGTCCGAACGTGTCGGCTCGTGGTGGGTGCACACCAATTTCTTCACACCGAGCCGGCGCGCCCAGGCTATGCTGCCCTCCAGCGTGCCGTGCCCCCAGCCGATCTTGGTCGGATATTCGACGGCGGTGTAGGAGCAGTCCGTAATCAGCACGTCCAGCCCGGCCAATGCCTTGTCGAGCTGCCCTTGCTGCATGTCGACCATCTGCTGAAACTCGGCGTAGCCCTCGTCCTCCGGGGCGTAAATATTCAGCCAGGGCTCATGGTCGCCGGTAAAAAACACCGACTTGCCGTTGCAGTCGACACGATAGCCAAAATCAACCACCGGATGATTGAGCATGAGGGGTGTTACGGTGGCATCGGCGACAGTCACCGGCTCGCCGACGGTCAGTGTCGCGTACTCGATGTTCGCCTTCATCTCCGCCTCGCGCACCGGGAAATAGCTGTACTGCAACTGCACTTCCATGATCTGATCGATGCCCCGTCCGGCAACGACGTCGTAACCGCCGTGTATGCGCACCGAATTGCCGGGGATATACAGCGGGGTGAAGAACGGCAGGCCGTGTATGTGATCCCAATGGGTGTGGGTGATGAACACGTTGGCCCGCACCGGCATCTGCTTCAACAACTCCTGCGCCAGCGGAAATATGCCGGTGCCGGCGTCGAGAATGATCAGCGCACCCTCGTCGCTGCGCACCTCGATGCAGGTCGTGTTGCCACCATAGCGGATGGTATGCGGGCCGGGCGACGGAATCGAACCGCGCACGCCCCAGAAGCGCACTTTCATGAATTCGCTTTCATTGCTCTTTGCCGACCTGGGCAAACACCATGGCGTCTTCAACCAGCTTATCCAGCAAACCGAGCTTTGCCACGATCGCCTCCATGTCATCGCCGAAGCGCTGCGGAGCGGCGGGCGCTTCCGTTTCACGCCAGGGATTGCCGCTGTCGCCGATGTCGCGGAAGCGTACCACCTGATCCGCCACGCGCAAGCAGTCCATCATGGCGGAGGGCTCGGCCGAAGGGCTGTGATGATCGCGAATGCAGTCGACCAAATGGTCGGGGAAGGCCCAACGCTTGGCCAGCATGGCGCCCACCGGGCCGTGATCGACGCCGATAGCTATCTTTTCGGCTTCATGCAGGGGTACCGCATGCTCGACCGAATGCACCAGCGCATTGCGAAACTCCGCGGCCAGAAACTGGGCGAAGACCACCTTGCCGAAGTCGTGCAGCAGACCGGCGATGTAACAGTCGCCGGGATCGGCCTCGCCCTTGGCGAACTGGGTCGCCAACTGGCGCGCGGCGCCGCCGACCACCAGGGAATGCAGCAGGTAGCGCTGGACATCGAAACCCGCCGCGTTCATGCGCGGCAGGATGCCCACGGCGGCGAAGCCGAGCGCCAGGTTCTTGATGGTGTTGATGCCGAGATAGACCACCGACTGGCTGACCGAGGTGATCTTGGAAGGCAGACCGTAGTAAGCCGAGTTGATGACCTTCAAAATCTTCATGGTCATCACCGGGTCCTTCTCGATCACGCCGACCAGGTCCTTGGGCAGGCAGTTGATGTTGCGCGTGAGTTCGAGAATTCTTTGCACGCTGCGCGGAAACGCCGGCATACGCTCGACGGCGATGCCCAGTTTGCGCTCGAGTTCGGGAGTCAGTGCGCTCAATTCGACGGCCTCATCAGGAGGACCGATTATAGCGAGCGATTCAAGCGGCGGCTTGCAGCGGCCAGGCGGCGATCCTGTCGAGATAACGCGCCCGATACAGCAGGCGGCGGCGCGGCGGCGCGTCCACAAAACCGGAGCGGTCGTGCAGCACGTTGTTGGATACCAGCCCCATGCCCGGCTCCAGACGCCCATGCAGGGTCCATGGTGTTGGCGTCGCCAGAATGCGGCTCAATGCCGCGACGGCGGCCTGCGTGGCGGCATCGTTGCGCCATTCGATGCTGATGCCGCGCGCCGTGTAGCGCATGTGCAGAAATCCGGCGTCATCCACCGAAAAGACCGGCCCCGGCTGGGCGGCGCGGGCGACGCCGCTCTCATCATTGCGCGCCGGAATGGTCATGGCATCGGCCCGCGAGAGCGCGCGGATGTAATCGGGGTTCTCGTCGCGCAGCAGGATGTAGGCGATTTCATGGTCGAGCAACTGGTTCTCGCCGCCCGACTCGGCGCTCTCTACACAGTGCAGCAGCAGGGCGCGCACGGTGCGCACCGGCGCATTGTAGTAACCGTCGGTATGCCATTTGATCGGCTTGTCGGTGTAGGGAATGAATTCCCTGCGTTCGCCGCGCTCTTCCGCGCCCCGCACCGAAATCGGCGAGACGGCGTCGCCATCGGTGAGCCAGTGCCTGTCGATACGCTGCAAACCGAGTTGCGCGCCGAGCCGGCGCGGAATTTCCGTGTTCTCTTCGCCGACGGTGTTGCTGGTGTACACCGCCATGTTGGCGATGGCGCAGCGTTGTTGCAGGGCATCCAGCTCGCCAGGCGTCAGGGCGCGCGGATCGTCCAGCGCGACCAGGATGTCCTCGATGCGGCGCGGTGCGCTGTCAAGCTTGGCGGTGCGCCATTGCCGATAGGCGGCAAGGTCGTCGAGGTCGAAAGGACCGGGCATGATTATTCCTGTTGGATTGCGTCGCCGTGTCGCGAACGCCGACTTTCTTCTTCGGGGTGAAACAGGCCCGCCAGGGTCTTCTCCAGCGCCTTGGTGGCCTCGGGCGATTCGATTTCCATCACCTGATCGACCGCCCACAGGCGATCCTTTTCCGGCAGCACTTCCTTCAGGCAGGCGGCGAAGCAGCGGCGAAAACCGAAGTCGGGTCCGTTCCCGGTGTAACCGTGATCGGCATACTCGGCGCCGCGCCGGTTGAACAGATCGAGAAACTGCTGCTGACACTGGCCGGGCGTCGCATCGTCCTGCAACATGTCGCGGTTGTCCTCGACCAGCGCCGCCAGGCGCCGCGCCAGGGCGGTGGTGAACTCGATGCGCTGTTCCGGCGTCAAATCGCGGTAGGCGATGCGATCCGCCGCCTGGGCAAGAAATATCACGAACTCGCAGACGAAGTCGAAGAAGGCCTGGCCCGGCTCGATTTCGTATTCGACCCTGCGCATGCGCTTGATCGAATCGATCGCCAGCTTCCACGCCAGCATGGCGATGACACCGGCAAGTTCAGTCGTCGAGCGCGCGTGGCCGGCGTGAAAACCGGAGAGGATTCTAATTGCCATTTTTTATCGAGAAGGGGAACAGGGAAGGGGAAAAGGTAGTCCAACCCTTCCCGCATCTCCCTTCTCCATCGATCAGTAGCCGGCCTTGCCCTTGGGCTGCGTCAGGCCGCCGACCTTGCAGCCCTGCTTGGCCGCGCCGCCGTCGGGGAACAGGTCGAACATCAGTTTGTTGGTCGCGTCCGCCATGATACCGTCATCAACCAGTCCCTTGATGAGGTTGCGCAGGTTCGGCGTGTGACCCTCTTCGCGATACTTGTCGCGCAGGTAATTGACCACCGTCCAGTGCTGGTCGGTAAGCTCGATGCCCTGGTCAGCGGCGATGACCTTCACCGCCTCCTCGCTGTAGTCGGGCTCCAGCAGGTAGCCGTAGTCGTCGACTTCCATTTCAACTCCGTTGATGGTGTAGCTCATGATTTTCTCCTCTCTGATTAATCACCCCTTCCCGCCGGGAAGGGACTGGGGGATGGGCCGTTTATTGCCTGCCCACAAAAACTGTCATGTCCTGCGCAAGTAAAACTCGTGTATGCCGCGTCCGGATTCATGTGAAAACAGCAAATCCGCCGCGCCGGCCTTCGCCCAGGACGTAATGTCGTCGGCCGATCCGGGGCAATCGCTGACCAATCGCAGCACCTCTCCCGCCTGCATGCCTTCCAGCAGTTTTTTCGCCTGAACGATGGGGCCGGGGCAAGATACGCCACGCATGTCCAGCATCACCTGCGCGGCGGGAAGGGCGCTGGCGCTGCCCGTGCGCTGAATCAGGTAGGCGCTTTTGCCGACCGCCAGTTTCTCGCTGCCGAGTACGATGTTTCCGGTAACTTTTGCCCAGGAAAAAAGGTCGTCCGCAGTGCCCGGACAGTCGGAAATCAGGCGCAGCGTCTGACCGGGGCGCAGGTCGTCGATAAGTTTCTTGGCGCCCAGTAGCGGCGCCGGACAGGGCAGTCCGCTTACGTCAAGCGTCACAGTGGCAACTTCGGACATGAGAGTCTCCTCGTTCGGTTAGCGTGAAATAACTCGTTCGGAGCGACGGGTGATAGTCGAGCGAAGCGAGCTGATCAGTAGCCCCCCGTGAGGGGGGATGGGGGGGCGGGCCTTCAATTCGCCTTTCGCGTGTTTCATCATCGGTGGGTGGAGCTTGCCGTCATGAGCGTTATGGTCAGTCGCCAACCGCAGCGACCGATTTATGGGGAATGAATATACCGCATCCGAGCAGATGATGCCCGCCCAGACCGGCTTCCTGCACAGCGACGGTTTCAGCGGGCTCCAAGCCATGCAGCATCAGACTGAAGCCGCGCACCGGACCTTCCGCCGAGCGCAGTTCGCGCGCCTTGCCGGCAATCAGTTGCGGCCTCAGGCCGCGCCCTTCCAGCAAGGTCTTGCAACGCGCCAGAAACTCGATCTCGTCATCGGTGTCCATGGTCACGAAATGCGAATACACGACGCCACGCGCGGGCAGCAACGGGCGGACACGGCTAGCGCCCACTTCCAGCATGTTGCCATCCAGGTCGAGCCGGACGCCGGTCAGAGAGTCGGCGCTGGCGCTACGGCGAATGGCCATGCGCAAAGCCAGGCGGCTGCGACGACCGACAAAGCGCACGCCATTGCCGCTCGCCAGCCCCCACAGCGGCAGGATGCCGGCCTCGGGATCTTCGTCGAACCAAGGCAAGGCGCGCCGCACGGCCAGGGACAAAGCGCAGGCGTGATCTTCGCCAAGCGTTTCGCCCGCCAGCGGAAACACCACGTCGACCATCACCGTCGAGGCCTCGCCGGGCGAATGATTCAAGCCGCGTCCCCTTTCCCGCCGGTCATGCCCGGCTGCGCGGCGGCCCAGGCGCACAGCAGCTTGCCCCAATGCGCTGCGGTAACCGGATCGATGTCGAAAACGGTGAAGCGGCTGCGCTCGCGGATGCGCGTGCGTAGCAGCGCCATGCCGCCGGCTTCGTGGACGAACTCTTGCAGTTCGATTTCCTGCTGACCGATGGGTGCGCGAAACTTGTCGAGCGAGGTAACGGTATCCAAGGATTCCTCTCATATTTGGGGTCAAACTATGGCACCAGGGACGGGTCAACGGCCATCACCGGATGGGGGTGCAGGCATATACCCCTTCCGGGTAGGTCCGATTACCTTTCGGGAGTATGGTTTGTGCACTGCACAGGCTCTTAACATCGTCCCCTCAAGTTACCCCCCGACCAACGAGGAGAGACACCAATGGCCAAGCCCATGCACCCAACACCGAATCTGGATCAACTGGAAAGCGGCCCTTGGCCCAGTTTCGTTACCGGCCTCAAGCGCCTCGCCAAGGATCACGACAACGTCGTCGACCTTCTTGGCCACCTTGAGCATTGCTACAAGACCCGCTCGGGCCACTGGAAGGGCGGCACGGTGGGTGTTGTCGGCTACGGCGGCGGCGTCATCCCGCGCTTCACCGAAATCAAGAACAAGGACGGCTCGCCGACCTTCCCCGATGCCGCCGAGTTCCATACCCTGCGCATCATGCCGCCGGCCGGCATGCACTACGATACCGGCACCCTGCGCAAGTTCTGCGACGTTTGGGAAAAGCACGGCTCCGGCCTGATCGCCCTGCACGGCCAGTCTGGCGACATCATGCTGCAAGGCTGCTCCACCGAGAACGTGCAGAAGGCCTTCGACGAAATCAACGACCTGGGCTTCGACATGGGCGGCGCCGGTCCGGCCGTGCGTACCTCGATGTCCTGCGTTGGCGCGGCGCGTTGCGAGCAGTCCTGCTACGACGAAGCCAAGGCCCACCAGCGCGTGCTCAACGACTTCCTCGACGACATGCACCGTCCGGCCCTGCCCTACAAGTTCAAGTTCAAGTTCTCCGGCTGCCCGAACGACTGCATGAATTCCATTCAGCGTTCCGACATGGCCGTGATCGGCACCTGGCGCGACAACATCCGCACCGACGAAGGCCTGGCCAAGAAGTGGTTTGCCAAGCACGGCATGAACGAACTGGTGAACGACGTGATCGGCATGTGCCCGACCCGCGCCATCCAGTTGAAGACCGCCAAGGATGTCGGCAAGGCCGCCGGAATCTCCAGCGTCGCCGTCAATGACAGCCAGTGCCTGGAAATCAACAACAAGGACTGCGTGCGCTGCATGCACTGCATCAACGTCATGACCGGCGCTCTGGCGCCGGGCAAGGACAAGGGCGCCACCATCCTCGTCGGCGGCAAGAGCCAGTTGAAGATCGGCGCCCTGATGGGCATCGTCACCGTCCCCTTCATGAAGCTGGAGTCGGACGAGGACTTCGACAAGCTGGCCGAACTGGGACGGACGATCCTCGAATTCTTCGCCGACAACGCGCTGGAGCACGAGCGCACCGGTGAAATGGTCGAGCGTATCGGCGTCGCCAACTTCATCGAAGGCATCGGCCTGGAAATCGATCCGAGCATGGTGATAACCCCGCGTACCAACCCCTATATTCGCACCGACGGCTGGGCCGACGAAGTCGCCAAGATCAACGCAAAGAAGGCTGCGGCCGCTGCCTAATTACATTCGGAGAAAATCATGGCTCAACCACAAATGCGCAGGGCAATCGAGTGCGGCGTGCCCGACAACAAACCTTTTCTGCACCCGAAACTGGCGAAGAACTACGGTAACTGGAAATACCACGACCGGCCCCGTCCCGGCGTGCTGCATCATGTCTCGCACGATGGCGACGAGGTATGGTCGGTACGCGCCGGCACCGCGCGGCAAATGGATGTATGGACCATCCGCCAGTTGTGCGACATCGCCGACAAGTTCGCCGAAGGCCGCGTCCGCTTCACCATCCGTTCCAACATCGAGTTCATCGTCGGCGACGAAAAGAAGGTTGCACCGCTGATCGCCGAACTCGAAAAGAACGGCTACCCGGTCGGCGGCACCGGCAATTCGGTTTCGATGGTCGCCCACACCCAAGGCTGGCTGCACTGCGACATCCCCGGCACCGACGCCTCGGGCGTGGTCAAGTCGATGATGGATGAACTCTATGAAGAGTTCAAGCACGAAGAAATGCCGAACCGCGTGCGCCTGTCCACCTCCTGCTGTTCGATCAACTGCGGCGGTCAGGCTGACCTTGCCGTGATCGTGCAATACACCAAGCCGCCCAAGATCAATCACGACATGGTCTCCATGGTTTGCGAGCGCCCGACCGTGGTGGCGCGCTGCCCGGTGGCGGCGATCCGGCCGGCACTGGTGAATGGCAAGCCTTCACTGGAAGTCGACGAGCGGAAATGCATGTGCTGCGGCGCCTGCTACCCCCCCTGCCCGCCGATGCAGATCAACGATCCGGAATTCAACAGGATTTCGATCTGGGTTGGTGGCAAGAACTCGAATGCCCGCAGCCGACCGACCTTCATGAAGATGGTGGCGAGCGACCTGCCCAACAACGCGCCGCGCTGGCCCGAAGTCAATGCCGTCGTCAAGAACATCCTGATGACCTACAAGGCCGACGGTCGCCCGTGGGAGCGCATGGCCGACTGGATCGATCGCATCGGCTGGCCGCGTTTCTTCGAGAAGACCGGTCTGCCCTTCACCAAGTATCTCATCGATGACTGGCGCGGTTCCCGCAAGAGCCTCAACGCTTCGACCCACATCCGCTTCTGAGCTTAATTCAGGAAAGACTGCTCATGAAATTTGCAATCACCATCAACGAAGGCCCCTACCAGCACCAGGCGAGCGATTCGGCTTACCTGTTCTGCAAGGCGGCTCTGGAGAAGGGGCACGAGATTCGTCGCGTGTTCTTCTATCACGACGGGGTCAACAATTCGACCCGGCTGACCGAGCCGCCGCAGGATGACCGCAACATCGTCGCCCGCTGGTCCAAGTTCTCCGAGGAGCACAAGCTCGACCTCGTGGTCTGCGTTGCCGCCGCCCTGCGGCGCGGCATCCGGGACGAGAACCTGGCGCCGGGCTTCCGCATCTCGGGACTCGGTCAACTGGTTGAAGCCGGTATCGAGGCGGATCGCCTCGTCACCTTCGGCGATTAGGGGAGAGCAAGATGTCCGAAGAAGGCGTAGTCAAGAAGTTCATGTTCGTCAATCGCAAGGCGCCCTACGGCACCATCTATGCGCTCGAATCGCTGGAAGTCGTATTGATTTCGGCGGCGTTCGATCAGGATGTCAGCCTTGCCTTCCTCGACGATGGCGTATTCCAGTTGAAGAAGGGGCAGCAGACCAAGGGCATCGAGAACAAGAACTTCTCGCCCACCTACCGCGCCCTGGATGGCTACGACATCGAGAAGCTGTACGTCGAAAAGGAAGCACTGGACGCCCGCGGCCTGACCGAGGACGACCTGCTGGTCGATGTCACCGTGATGTCGAGCGCCGAACTGGGCAAACTCATGGAAGAGCAGGACGTCGTCCTCAGCTTCTAAAGGAGAGAACATGCTGCATATCGTCAATAAGTCGCCGCAGGACCGCAATACGCTGGATTCCTGTCTGCGCGTCGCGCAAGCGGGCGGCACCGTGCTGCTCATCGAAGACGGCGTCTATGCCGTCGTCAAGGGCAACGCCGCCGAGTCGAAGCTGAAGGCCGCCCTGGGCAAGTTCAAGGTCTGCGCCCTGGCGCCGGATGTCGATGCCCGTGGTATCGCCGACCGCGTCATGGATGGCGTCACGCTGGTCGACTACGCTGGCTTCGTCGACCTCGTTGCCGAAAGCAAAAACTGCCAGTCTTGGCTTTAGTCCGAGACGGCTTACCCCACCCAACAGTTTATTTAAGGAGTCAATGATGGCTATGTGCGAAGTCAACGGCAAGACCTTCGAAACCGATGAGGAAGGCTACCTTGCAAACATTACCGACTGGAACGAGGATATCGGCGCCTACCTGGCCCAGACCGAGAACCTTCCCCTGACCGAGCAACACTGGGAAGTGGTCAACTTCCTGCGCGAGTACTACAACGAGTTCCAGATTGCCCCGGCGGTGCGCGTGCTGACCAAGGCTATCGGCAAGAAGCTCGGCCCCGAAAAAGGCAACAGCCAGTACCTGTATGAGCTGTTCCCCTACGGCCCGGCCAAGCAGGCGTGCAAGATCGCCGGCCTGCCCAAGCCCACCGGTTGCATCTAAGAAAATCCGACTAACCACGGCCTTCGCGGCGCAAGTCGAGAAGACTTTGTTTTCCGCCCTGTTGCGCCGTGTTGCCGTGTTCGCCGTGGTGAGAGATTTTTCATGAACCTTTTCTTCGCGCTCATGTTCTACGTTGCCACAGCCCTGTTCGTGGTCGGGCTGGTGCGCAAGATCGTCGACTTTGCCCGTACGCCGGCGCCGCTGTTGATCCCCACCACCCCGGCGCCGACAACGACGGGCGGCGTGGTGCTGCGCATGGCGCGCGAAGTGGTGATATTCGAAAGCCTGTTCAAATCCAATCTCTGGATCTGGGGCTTCGCCATCATGTTTCACGGCGCCCTGGCACTGGTGCTGATGCGCCATCTGCGCTACTTCACCGAGCCAGTCTGGATCTGGGTCGTTTTGGTCCAGCCCTTTGGCCTGTATGCTGGTCTGGTCATGGCCGCCGGTCTCGCCGGCCTCTGGGCAAGACGCTTTCTGGTCGAGCGCATCCGCTATATCTCGACTTTTTCCGATCATCTGATGCTGGCCCTGCTGCTGCTGATCGCGGTCTCCGGGCTTGGCATGACGTTCCTGGTGCACACCGACATCGTCGCCGTGAAGACTTTCTTTCTCGGCCTCATGATGTTCGACATTCAGCCCTTGCCGGCGCATCCCGGACTTTACGTTCATTTGTTCTGCGTCGCGCTGCTGCTGATCGTGTTCCCGTTCAGCAAGCTCTTGCATGCCCCCGGGATTTTCTTCAGCCCGAGCCGCAACCAGGCCGACAATCCGCGCGAAGTCCGTCATCTGGCCCCCTGGGCCGCCAAGCTGGAGGCGAAGAACTGACATGGCCGGTCCCGAAATCAAGGCGCCAGCCTTCCGCGAGTACCCGACGATTCCGGTGATCCAGCCCGGATCGATGGCCGGCCTGAAGCCTTTCGTCGCCAATGACAAGGTCCAGGAAGCCCTCGGCTTCCCCACGCAACTCGCCGAAAACTGGCAGGACACGCACGACGCCGTCATCGCCAAGATGGGCGAGCTGCTCGGCAAGTATCGTTCGCTCAAGGTGTACATGGATGCCTGCGTGCATTGCGGCGCCTGCACCGACAAGTGCCATTACTTCATCGGCACGCAAGACCCGAAGAACATGCCGGTGGCGCGCCAGGACCTGATGCGCAGCGTCTATCGCCGCTACTTCACACCGGCCGGCAAGCTGTTCCCCGCCCTCGTCGGCGCCCGCGACCTGACCCGGGAAGTGCTCGACGAGTGGTACACCTATTACCACCAGTGCTCCGAATGCCGCCGCTGCTCGGTGTTCTGCCCCTACGGCATCGACACCGCCGAAGTCACCATGGCGGGCCGCGAATTGCTCGCTTCGGTCGGCTACGGCCAGAAGTATTCGAACGAGATCATCGGCAAGGTGCACAAGATCGGCAACAACCTCGGCCTGCCCGGTCCGGCGCTGGAAAACACGCTGGAAGGCTTGATGGAGGATGTCAAGGAAGACACCGGCATCGACATCAAGTATCCGCTCGATGTGCAGGGCGCCGAAGTGCTGCTGGTCACGCCTTCCGCCGACTTCTTCGCCGAACCGCATATCGAGAGCCTGATCGGCTACGGCAAGGTGTTTCATGCCGCAGGCATTTCATGGACGATGTCAACCAAGGCATCGGAAGCCGGCAACTTCGGCATGTTCATCGGCAACTACGACCAGTTGCGCAAGATCGCCATGCGCGTGCGCGAAGCGGCGCTGGAACTCGGCGTCAAGCGCATCGTCGTCGGCGAATGCGGTCACGCCTGGCGCGTCGCCTACAGTTTCTGGAACACCCTGGCCGGCATCGGCGCCGGCGCCAGCGATCCCTTTGCCATCCAGTTGCAGAGCCAGCTCGACCATCGCTACAAGCAGCCGAGCCACATCTGCGAATTTACCTGGGATCTGATCCAGCGCGGCGCGATTTCCTTCGACAAGGAAGCCAACGATCACCGCATCATCACCTTTCACGATTCCTGCAACGTCGCCCGCGGCTCGCGCATGGGGGATGCCCCCGGCGGCCAGTTCGAGATTCCGCGCAGCATCATCCACGCGGTGGCGAACAAGTATGTCGAAATGAGGCCCGGCACCACGCACGAGCAGACCTTCTGCTGCGGCGGCGGCGGCGGCGTCCTTACCGACGACCTGATGGAGCTGCGCGTAAAGGGCGCGTTGCCGCGCATGGAGACAATCAAGCAGGTGGTCGACGGCCAGGGCGTGAATTTCCTGGCCACGATATGCGCCATCTGCAAGGCCCAGTTCAGCAAGGTGCTGCCTTTCTACGGCTTCAAGTCAAGCATGATCGGCGGCGTACATCAGTTGGTCAGCACGGCGATCCGCCTTGGCGACAAGTAATCGCAACACATAGCACACAAAGAAATCACGGAGACCACCATGTCGGCACCCCTTACCAATGAACAAACCAACACCCAACTGACCTTCCGCCTATTTCGCAATGGCGACAAAGCGTGGAAACGTTGGCAGGACAAGATTCTCGAGGCCGACGCCTCTTTCAAGTGCCCGACCTACGTCCAGGAGACGCCGCCCTGCCAGGGTAGCTGCCCGGCCGGCGAAGATGTTCGTAGCTATCTCAATATCGTGCGCGGCATCGAAAAGCCGCCCGTCGGCGCCGACGGCAAGCCGACCATGCCGTGGCAGGAGTACGCTTGGCGTCGCCTGACCGACTGCAACCCCTTCCCGGCCGTCATGGGCCGCGTCTGCCCGGCCCCGTGCCAGGGCGGCTGCAACCGCTCCAAGGTGGAGGACTACGTCGGCATCAACTCGGTCGAGCAGTTCCTCGGCAACTACGCGATTGAAAATGGTCTTGGCTTCGCCAAACCAGCGAAGGAAACCGGCAAGCGCGTCGCCATCATCGGCGGCGGCGTCGGCGGCCTGGCCTGCGCCTATCAGTTGCGCAAGAAGGGCCACGCCTGCGTCATATTCGACGCCTACGGCAAGCTCGGCGGCATGCTGGCATTCGGCCTGCCGTCCTACCGTGCCGACCATGCTCTGGTCGATAAGGAAGTCAAACGCATCGTCGATATGGGCGTCGAGGTTCGTCTCAACACGCGCGTCGGCAAGGATGTCAGCTTCGAAGATCTGAAGCGCGATTTTGACGCGGTTTTCATCGCCATCGGCGCGCAAAAGGGCAACCGTCTTGACATCCCGGGCGCCGACGCGCCGAACTGCATCGACGGTCTCAAACTCCTGCGTGATTTCAATGAAGGCAAGCTGACCGAATCCAAGGAACGCGTTGTCGTCATCGGTGGTGGCAACACGGCGATGGACGTCGCCGCCGTGGCACTGCGCACCGGCACTCTCAACGCCAAGGGCCAGCGCGAAAACGGCAAGGTGATGATCGCCTATCGCCGCACCATCGAGGAAATGCCTGCCGACGAGATTGAAATCAACGCCGTCGTCCAAGAGGGCGGCGAGATACAGATTCACGTCATTCCCGTCTCCGTGGTCAAGGGCGCCGACGGCAGGGCAACCGCGCTGCGGGTGGCCAAGGTCGAATGGGTCAACAAGAAGATGGTCGTCAAGGAAGGTTCCGAATACGACATTCCCTGCGACCTCATCGTTGCCGCCATGGGCCAGTCCGTCGAATGGGATGACATGGGCGGCGTCAAGAACGCGAAGAATCTTGCCAATATCGACAAAGCCTTCCAGGCCGTCGGCACTCCCGGCGTGTTCATCGGCGGTGACGCCGTTTATCCCGATCTTCTCACCACGGCCATCGGTCACGGTCGCATCGCCGCCGAAGGCATCGACGACTATGTCATGGGCAGGACGGTTGAAAAGCGGCCCAAGGTCGACAAAAATCTGTTCAACCTGACGAACAAGCTGACCGAGAAGGGGATCAAGCTCACACCAGCGAGCGAGCCGCTGCGCGGCACGTGCGATTCCAGCATCGCCATCCACAATTACGACAATCGCGCGGATCGCACCGTGATCAAGCCCGAAGAACTGTTCCTGGCTCACTTCACTTACACGCCGCGCAAAGTGCGCGACATGAAGAAGATCGATACCTCGAACGTGATCGGCAACAGCGAGGAACGCATGATCTCGCTGACCGAGGCCCAGGCGCAGGCGGAAGCCAAGCGCTGCATGAGTTGCGGCATGTGCTTCGAGTGCGACAACTGCGTCGTCTATTGCCCGCAGGGAGCGGTGAAAAAGGTGCCCAAGGCGCAAGCCACCACTGGTCGCTACGTCACCACCGAGTACGACAAATGCGTCGGCTGCCACATCTGCAAGGATGTCTGCCCGACCGGTTACATCCAGATGGGTTTGGGCGAGTAGGACATGTTCAAGCGCGTCCTCGCCGTTATGCTGTTTTCAATAGCCGCGCTGGCCCAGCCAGCCGTTGCGGATGCGGGACGCGTGCCGAAACCCACGCCGACCATCGAGACTCCGGGTCAGTGCGTGGCGCCGGTCGAGGAAATGCGCCGCAACCACATGGAAATGCTCAAGCATCAGCGCAACCGGACGATGCGCATGGGCGAACGCGACACCAAGGTCAGCCTCAACGGCTGCATCCAGTGTCACGCCAGCAAGACCAACGGCTCGGTGCTCGGCAGCAGGGATAATTTCTGCGAAGCCTGTCACTCCTACGCCGCGGTCAAGCTCGACTGCTGGGATTGCCATCAGCCCAAGGCGAACTACAAGGCGACGGCCAGCGCCCCGCCGACTATGGGACTCAAGCCATGAGCGACAGCAAGAACACGCGCCGCGGCTTCCTCGCGGCATCCGCCACGATGGCCGCCGGCTTGGGCTTCGTCGCCATAGCGCCGGGCATCCGCCTGATCGAGGCCGCTTCGGCGCAGGGCAAGCTCGCGTCGAGCAAGGTGCGCTACGGCCTGCTCATCGACAGCAACAAGTGCAAATCCGACTGTGATGCCTGCGTCGGCGCCTGCGCCACCGAAAACGGCATCGTCGAGAAGGTCGCCAATCCGCGCCAGCGCGCACAGTGGATCCGCAAGATCAATCTGGTCGAGACCAGCACCGGCAAGACGCATTCGCTGCCGATGATGTGCCAGCACTGCGCCAAGCCGCCTTGCGTCGACGTCTGCCCGACCGGCGCATCGTTCAAGCGCGCCGACGGCATTGTGCTGGTCGACCGCCACATCTGCATCGGCTGCCGCTACTGCATGATGGCCTGCCCGTACAAGGCGCGCTCTTTCGGGCACCAGGCGCTGACGACACAAAATCCGGAGGTGCCGCGCGGCCAGGGCTGCGTCGAAGCCTGCACCTTCTGCGTCCAGCGCGTCGACCGCGGACTGAAGCCCGCCTGCGTCGAAGCCTGCACCAACGGCGCCATGATTTTCGGCGATCTCAACGACCCGAACAGCGACATTTATAAGCGTATCCGGGAAGTCAGCAGCCGTCAGGTGCGCGCCGATCTCAAGCTCGACACCGGCGTGCGCTACCAGGGAATCTGACCATGTTCACACCCAATTTCCGCTACAAAGAAGGCCCGGCGTTTTACCTGCTTGTCGCTGCCGGCGGACTGGTCGCCGCCCTCGGCGTCGCCGCTGCGTACTACATGGAGCACATGGGGCATATCGTCACCAACATGACGAACCAGATCCCCTGGGCCCTGCCTCACGTCTTTGCGATATTTCTGATCATCTCCGCCTCGGGCGTGATGATGGTCGCCTCGATCGGCACGCTGTTCGGCAAGAATGTCTATAAACCCAGGGCGCGACTTGCCTGCTTGCTGGCGATCGCCCTGCTGGCCGCCGGTCTGTCCGTCATCATGCTTGATCTGGGACGCGCCGACCGCCTGCCCGTCGCCTTGACGCACCTTAATCCGACCTCGGAGTTCGGCCTCAACATCATTTTCTATCCGACCTTCCTGACCCTCACGTCGCTCTACTTGTGGACGTTGATGGAACCGCGCATGAACCGGTACTCGAAGACGGTCGACCTGGCAAATCTTATCTGGCGCCTGATGCTGACCACCGGCACCGGCTCCATTTTCGGCTTTATCGTGGCACGCCAGGCCTACGGCACGGCGGTTCTGGCGCCGATGTTCATCATCAGTTCGTTTGCCTGGGGGCTGGCGATATTCCTGATCATGCAGCGCGTATTGTACGGCTGGAGCAACATGACGCTGGACTTGGCGGTACTCAAGCGCATGAAGAACCTGCTCGGCATCTATATCGGCGCCGTGTTCTACTTCGTCAGCGTCTACCACCTGACCAGCGAATACTATGCCAAGCAGGGCGACTTCGAGCACTTCATTCTCATCGGCGGCGGCATCTTCCCGATGCTGTACTGGGGCGGTTTCGTTCTGCTCGGCACGCTGCTGCCGCTGCTGCTGATCTTCCATCCGCGGATTTGGCCCAAGCCCGGCGCAGTCACCACCGCCGCTGTACTGGTTATCGGCGGCGCCCTGTGTCACCTGTATGTCCTGATCGTCGGCGGTCAGGCCTTTCCGATGGAAATGTTCCCCGGCATGACGGCGACCAGCAGCTTCTACGACGGCGCCATCGAGCACTACGTACCCAGCCTGCCGGAAATTTTGCTCAGCATTGGCGGCTTCGGCATCGTCTTCACGATCGCCATTATCGGCGCACGCGTGCTGAACGTCCTGCCGCAGGACGACATCGCCCAACTCAAAGCCAGCGGCAGCCTCACCGACTGAATCCGTTGTCCGGCCTGCGCGCCATGCATCGCTTCCTGATCTCGGCCGCGCACAAATCCTCTGGCAAGACCACCGTCAGCATCGGCTTGGCGGCGGCGTTGAGCGCGGGCAAGTGCGGCCAGCGCCAGCGCAGCGTACAACCCTTCAAGAAGGGACCGGACTACATCGATCCGCTGTGGCTTTCGGTCGCTGCCGGTCGCCCCTGCTACAACCTGGATTTTTTTCTTTCGCCCGATAGCGAGCTGAAAGCCCAGTTTGCCCGTCATGGCCATGATGCCGAGGTCTGCCTCGTCGAAGGCAACAAGGGGCTGTACGACGGGCTCGACCTCGAAGGCTCGAACAGCAACGCCGCACTGGCCCGTCTGCTCGATCTGCCCGTGATTCTGGTGCTCGATGCACGCGGCGTGACGCGCGGCATCGCGCCGCTGATCCTCGGCTACCAGGCCTTCGACCGCAATATCCGCATTGCCGGCGTGATTCTCAACCGCCTTGGCGGTCGCCGCCACGAGTCCAAGCTGCGCGCGGTGATCGAGCATTACACCGATGTCCCGGTCATTGGCGCCGTGCAGGAAGACGCCGAACTGGCGCTGGTCGAACGTCATCTGGGCTTGATGCCGGCCAACGAAACCGCCGATGCCGAGCGGCACGTCGCCGCCATTGGCGACCGCATTGCCGCGCAAGTCAATCTTGAGCACCTGCTGGCCGTCAGCAAAACCAATGTTGCCCTGTCGCCACCGGTGCCACCGCCCGCGCAGTGGTGCAGCAGTGAAAAGCCGGTGCGCATCGCCATCGCCCGCGATGCCGCCTTCGGCTTCTACTACGCCGACGACCTCGACGCGCTGGTTGCCGCCGGCGCGCAAACCGTGTTCTTCGATACCCTCCACGATGCAAAGTTGCCGCCTTGCGACGGACTCTTGATCGGCGGCGGCTTTCCCGAATGTTTCCTCGATGAACTGGAGGCCAACACCCGCCTGCGCACCGACATTCGACGCGCCATCGAGTCCGGCCTGCCCACTTACGCCGAGTGCGGCGGTCTGATGTATCTGGCGCGCGGCATCGACTGGAAGGGGCGCAGGGCCGCCATGGTCGGCGCGATCCCCGGCGACATCCGCATGCACGACAAACCCGTTGGTCGCGGCTACGTAATTCTCGAAGCCAATAACGATCATCCGTGGCGCGCCACAGACAACCTTGCCGGTACCCAATCGCCCGCTTCCACGACCAGCCCGGCGGCGCTGCACGCCCACGAATTTCACTATTCGAGCCTTGACAACCTGCCCGCCGACACCCGCTATGCCTACGCTGTCCGCCGCGGACACGGCATCGATGGTCGCCACGATGGCGTTTTTCTTCACCGGCTGCTCGCCTCCTACACCCATCTGCGCGCCTCCAGCGGCTGCGACTGGCCGGCACAATTCGTCCAGCACGTCCGCAACTGCGTCATCGCCGATCACAAGGAACCCACCCCATGTTCACTCTGACCCCGTCCGCCGCCGAGCAGGTCATTCGCGCCGCCGCCGAACAGCTCGACAGCGGGCACAACTCGAAGCCGCCCATGCTGCGAGTCGCCGCCAAGTATGACGAAAACGACGGCGAGCTGGTCTACGGCATGGGCTTCGACGAAGAACGCGAAGACGATCTGATCATCGATGGTGGCGGTATCACGATCCTGATCTCACCGCGCAGCCAACCCCTGCTGGAGGGTACCACGCTGGATTTCGCCGAAGTCCAGGCGGGGGAATTCCAGTTCATCTTCCGCGGCGGCTGCCCCTCGTCGTCCGCCGCCGGGAATTGTGGAAGCTGCGGCGGAGGTTGCTCCTGAGCAGGCCACGACCAAGGTAACATTGCGTCCATGAAACCTGTTCCCGCACGACCCGGCTGGGTCTATCTGGTCGGCGCCGGCCCCGGCGATCCGGAATTGCTGACCCTCAAGGCTGCGCGCCTGATCGGCGAAGCGGATGTCCTGGTCTACGACAACCTCGTTTCGCAAGCCGTGCTAAAGCTTGCGCGCCCCGATGCCGAGCGTATCTATGCGGGCAAGGAACGCGGTAACCACTCACTACCCCAGGAACAGATCAACCAGTTGCTGGTGCGTCTGGCCAAAAGCGGCAAACGCGTGGTGCGTCTCAAGGGCGGCGACCCCTACATCTTCGGTCGCGGCGGCGAAGAAGTCGAAACCCTGCACGGCGACGGCGTCAACTTCGAGGTTGTGCCCGGCATTACGGCCGCCGCCGGTGTCGGCTCCTACGCCGGCATCCCGCTGACACATCGCAACCACGCCCAGGCCTGCGTCTTTGTCACCGGCCATCTCCAGGACGGCAGTATGAACCTGGACTGGCCCGGCCTCGCCCGGCGCCGTCAGACGGTGGTGATCTACATGGGCTTGTCCGGCCTGCCGCACCTGTGCGCCAAACTCATGGAGCACGGCCTGCCCGCCGACTGGCCAGCCGCCATCGTGCAACACGGCACCCAGCCCAGCCAGCGCACGGTCACCGGCACGCTGACCACGCTGCCGGCCCTGGCCGCCGCCGCCCATCTGCGGGCGCCGACCTTGATCATTGTCGGCGAAGTGGTCACGCTGCGCGACAAGCTGCGCTGGTTCGCCGAGGACATCGGCTGAAAGTACGGCCCGGCAGGACCGCCGACAGAGCGCAACAACATGAAATACATCGGCCATGGCGCGGGTGGCGGCGCCGACTGCATGCGGCTTGTCGACGGCCCGGCACCGCAGGCTGGCCCCGGACAGATACTGATCGAAGTAGTCTGCGCCGGCATCAATCGCCCCGACGTGTTGCAACGCTCCGGGCGCTACCCGCCACCGCCGGATGCATCGCCAGTGCTGGGCCTCGAAGTAGCGGGACGTGTTGTTGCCGTGGGCGCCGACGTCACGGCATGGAAAGTCGGCGCTGGCGTGACGGCGCTGACGCCGGGCGGTGGTTATGCCGAATACTGCGTGGCGACGGCCAGCCATGCACTGCCGATTCCGGTCGGAATGGACTTTGCCACCGCCGCGGCCCTGCCCGAAACCTGGTTTACCGTATGGGCCAATCTGGTCGATCTGGGCCGTCTTGAACATGGCGAGCGGCTGCTGGTGCATGGCGGGTCGAGCGGCATCGGCCTGGTCGCCATCCAGTTGGCGAAGCACCTCGGCGTCGAATGCCTGGTTACCGTTGGCAACGACGAAAAGGCGGCCTTCTGCCATAAAGCGGGGGCGGCGCACGCCATCAACTACCGCACGACGGACTTTGCCGAGGAGGTGAAAAGGCTTACCGCCGGCGCCGGCGTCGACGTGATTCTCGACATGGTCGGGGCGCCCTACTTGCGGCGCAATCTGGCTTCGTTGCGGCGCGACGGGCGGCTGGTGTACGTCGCCTTCCTCGAAGGCAGCAAGGGCGAAGCCGATCTGTTGCCGATCATGATCAAGCGACTGACGGTCACCGGCTCGACCATGCGACCGCGCACCCTGGCCGAAAAAACCGCGATCCGCGATGCGCTGGCGGCAAACATCTGGCCGGCGCTCGGGCGTGGTGAACTACTGCCGCACCTGTTCGCCCGCTTTCCCCTGGCGCAGGCCGCCGAGGCACACCGCCTGATGGAATCCAGTTGCCATATCGGCAAGATCGTGCTGGATGTCGGCCCGCCATGAGGGCGCAGCCGCAGGAGGCTCTGTTGAAGGCCGTGTACGAAGCCGCGCCGCCTACTTGGTCAGGCCTTCTTCCGTCAGTGCCCGCTGCACGCCGGGCCGCGCCTTGACGCGCGCGACATAGGCCGCCAGCCGCGGTCGGGCCATGATGTCGACACCGACCAGGCGGCCCCAGCCGAGGATGGTGAACAAGTAGCCGTCGGCCACCGAAAACTCGCCCATCAGGTAGTCGCGATCGCCCAGCTTTTGCTCGACGACGTCGAGCCTGCGGCCGAGCAGCTCACGCGTTAAAGCCTTCCATTCCTCGGGTGCGGCGGGATTGAACAAGGGGCTGAAAGACTTGTGCAACTCGGTCGAAATGAAATTGAGCAGTTCCTGCAGGCGCACCCGCTCGAAGCTGCCGGCCGGCGGCGCCAGTCTTGCGACCGGCGCCAGGTCGGCGATGTATTGCACGATGGCCGGGCCTTCGGTCAGTATCTCGCCGTTGTCCAGCACCAGCGCCGGCACGTAGCCGGCGGGATTGACCGCGTAGTAGTCGGCGCCGGTCTCGGTCTTCTTGGTCTTCAGGTCGACCTTTTCCAGGCTGTAGGCGAGGCCGGCCTCGGCCAGCGCAATGTGGGGCGAAAGCGAGCAAGCGCCGGGGCTGTAGTAAAGCTTTATCGACATGGCTGCCTCCTGTGGGCGGGGGAAAATCAAGAAGAAGTTCGTCGGCGCTGGCCGGCCGCCTTTTGCTCGATGGCAAAAACGGCGGCCTCGACGCGCGAACTCAGGTTGAGCTTGGCCAGAACGTGCTTGACGTGGAGCTTGACAGTGTCGTGGCTGATGTCGAGCACCCGGGCAATGGCCTTGTTCGACAATCCTTGCGACAGTTGCTGGAGAATTTCACGTTCGCGCGTCGTCAGCAGCTTCAGAGTGTCGGCCTTGGTCGCTGCCGCATTGCCGCCTTGCAGCAGGTCGACCAACTTGAGCGTCATCGCCGGAGCAATCACGGTCTCGCCGCGCACCGCGCGCTGCACGGCGTCGACCACGTCTTCCGGTTCCATGTCCTTCAGCAGATAGCCCTTGGCGCCGGCCTGCAGGGCGGCGGCGAGATCCTCCTCGGCGTCGCTGACGGTGAGGATCAGCACCGGACCGCTCCAGCCGTCGGCCCGCAACTGGCGCAGCAGGTTAAGGCCGCCGTTGGGCGGCATGTTGAGGTCGATGATGATGACATCGGGGCGCGCCTCGGCAAGAATGCCGCAGGCATCCTCGGCGTTGCCGGCGGTACCGGCCACGGTTATGGGGCCACGCTGCTCCAGCAGTTCGGCGAGTCCCTTGCGAAACAGGGTGTGATCGTCAACCAGCAGGACGCGAATCGGTTCGGTGCGGATCGGAACGTTCATTTCGAGAGGCCCCCTCCGGGCGGGAAGCTGAGTCTGACGCGAAAACCGCCCTGCGGCAAATTGACGACTTCGAGACGACCGCCGATCTTCTGTGCCCGCTCGCGCATGATGGAAAGGCCGAAATGATCCCGCAGCCCAGGATGCTCGTCGAAACCGCCGACGCGATTGGCAATGGCAAAGAAGCCCTGCCCTCCGCGACCGTTGTCTTCAACCGTGGCGGTGTAGTAGTCCCCGGCCACATCCAGCGTCATGCTGGCCTCGGTGGCGCCGGAATGACGGGCGACGTTGGCCAGCGCTTCCTGCAGGATATGGAATACCTGGCTCTCCTGCTCCGGCGCGAGGCGCAGATCGGCAATCCTGTTTTCGTGATGCAACGTGATGCCGGTACGCTCCTGAAAGCCGCAGGCCAGACCGTGCAGCGCATGCTGGAGGCCCATCGGATCCATGCGGCTGCGAAACTGGACCAGCAGCTCGCGCAGGTGCCCATAGGCATCGTCCAGCGCCTGGCCAACGTCTCCCGCGTACCTGGCGCTACGCTCCAGTGACTGGTCGGCAATGGCGTCGTTGAGCATCGCCATGCGCATTTTCATGTAGGCCAGCGTCTGCGCCAGCGAATCGTGAATTTCAGCGGCCATCATTTGCCGCTCGCTGGTCAGCACGATGCGCAGGTTTTCGCGCTTCAGGCGCGCGTTCTCCAGTGCCATGCCGAGATGCTCGCCGATCGAGCGGAACAGCAGCACCACTTCTTCGGGAAGTTCAAAGGCTTCCGGCAGAAACAGATTGTAGGTGCCGAGCAATCGCCCGGAATTTTGCAGCGGCACCACCACCATGGCCTGACAGTTGGCGCCGAAATAGTCGCATCCGGTCCGCTCGGCACAGCTTGTCAGGTCGATCTCGAAACAGGGGCGGCTCTGCCCAATGGCAATGCCGCATTGGCCGCAATCGTACGAAACGAGGCGCTCCTGTTCGACTACCGCCGCCGGCAGACCGCGCGCGGCAACCAGGCGCAAGTGCCGACCGTCGCTGGTCAGCACCCGTACCACGCCGGCATCGGCCTTGGCCAGGCGAATGATGGTGCCCAAAAAACGGCCCAGCAACTCGTCAAGATCGTCCTCATCGACAAGATTGCTGGAAACCTCCGCCAGGACATGCAGCGCTTCCAGCGTGTAGTTGCCGGATGGGTCAAGGTCCAGCTCTTCGTGAAGAGTTTCGGTGTCGATCCTGTTCATCTCGTTCAGTCAGGAACAGACCATGCTCCGGAATCAATCTTGTCCGCCCACATCAGGGCGGCGATGCTCTTGCCGTCGGTGATCTCGCCATCGCGCACCGCCAGCAGCGCCTCCGACACGTTCATTTCAATGACATCGATAAACTCGCCGTGATCGCGCTGATGGCCGACATAAATCAAACCGTGCGCCCAGAATATCTCGATGCGTTCGTCGGAATAGCCGATGCACGGGTGCATGGTCGCCAGATGCCGCCAGAACCTGGCCTGATGGCCCGTCTCCTCGCGCAGTTCACGCTTCGCGGTATCCAGTGGATGTTCATGGAGATCGATTTTCCCGGCGGGAAGCTCGACGAAGATGCGCTGCAGCGGATAACGGAACTGGCGCTCGAACAAAAGGTTTCCGTTTTCCAGCGCCGCCAGCACCACGACGGCCCCCGGATGGGCAATCCACTCGCGAACGGTCTCATGACCGTTCGCCAGACGCACCGTATCGCGTCGAACATGCAGCAGCTTGCCGTCATATACCGGTTCGCTGCTTAGAGTAAGTTCAATCAGTTCTGAATCGTCCATGTTGGCATCAGGGGTGTCATTGATACATGAGCGCTATCTTATATCAGGCAGGTGCGCGAACGAAGAAGCCGCCACGCGGGCTGCGTATGGCGGCTTCTTCAGTTTCGTATCAGTCGCGCCTTGCAGCGCAGTGCAAGCAAGTGCGCCGTCTAAAGCGAGCGCATCAGGGCCGTGGTGCAGACCGTCATCACCCCGTCGGGAAACAGGCCGAAACCGGCAACAGCCAAGCCATTGAGCGACAGCAGGACGCGCAGGTCGAGACCCGCCGTGATCGGTGCGGAATCGACCGGAGTGTCGAAATACATCAGCTTGACCACGCGCAGGTAGTAGAAAGCGCCGACCAGCGAGAACATCACCGCGACCACGGCCACCGCCGTGTAACCCGCCTTGATGGCGGCCAGCAGCACGGCGAACTTGGCGAAGAAGCCGATGAAGAACGGAATGCCGGCCATCGAGAACATGATGATCAGCATCATCGCGGCAAACCACGGACTGCGCTTGTTGAGCCCCTTGAAGTCCTCCAGGTTCTCCGCTTCATAACCGGCGCGGGACAGCAGCAACACCGTGCCGAAAGCGCCGAGCGACATCAGCACATAGGCGACGCTGTAGTACAGGGCCGAACTGTAGGCGTTGTAGGCGGTCAAGTCCTGGACTTGTCCGCCGACCACGCCCGACATCAGGCCGAGCACCATGTAGCCCATGTGCGAAATCGCCGAATACGCCAGCATGCGCTTGATGTTGGTCTGCGCGATGGCCGCCAGATTGCCCAGAGCAATGGACAGCACGGCCATGATCAGCAGCATCTGCTGCCACTGCTCCGCCAGCCCGAGCAACGTATAGACCAGCAGACGCAGCGCCATGGCGAAGGCGGCGAGCTTCGGCGCCGAACCGATGAACATGGTCACCGGAGTTGGCGCGCCATGATAGACATCGGGAATCCACATATGGAAGGGCACCAGGCCCAACTTGAAGGCAACGCCGGCGACAAGGAAGACCAGGCCGAACACCAGCACCGGTTTTTCCGCCTGCCCCTGATACAGCGCTTGCGCCACACCACCGATTTCAAGGCTGCCGGTGGCGCCGTAGATCATCGACATGCCGTAGAGCAGCAAGCCCGAGGCCAGGGCGCCAAGCACGAAATACTTCATTGCCGCCTCGGTGGCGCGCGACGACTCGCGATCAATGGCGACCAGACCGTAGAGCGACAGCGACATCAGTTCAAGACCGAGATACATGGTCAGGAAGTTGTTCGCCGAAATCATCACCATCATGCCCAGCGTGGCGTAAAGCACCAGCAGGTAGAACTCGCCCTTGTTCAAGCCGCGGTCGGCCATGTACTGCCGGCTGTAGACCAACATCATGATGACCGCAAGATAGGTCATGAGCTTGAGGAAGTCCGACAGGAGGTCGTCCACAAACATGTTGCCGAAGGTCAGGGTGATCTGACCGTCGGCCGTGATCAGCGTGAGCGCGGCGCAGCCAATCAGGGTCAGCACGGTCAGCATGGCCGTCATCCAGCGCCGGGTGGCGCCAAAGATCAGGTCGGCAAACAGCACCACGAAGGACATCAGCAGGAGAAATATCTCCGGCGCCGCCGGGTACAGGTCGGGCATCACGAAATTATTCAGCATCGCGTCTCTCGTGTCATTCGTGTCGTGTGCCGTGTGGTCATTGGAGCTTGCTCGCCATAACGTGCTTGAGCAGGTTATCCACCGAAGCGTGCATCACTTCGGTGAACGGGAAGGGGTACAGACCCATGGCCAGAACGCAAACCGCCAGCAGGCCGAGCACCAGAAACTCGCGACCGCCGATGTCTTTCAGCTTGGCGACATGATCGTTGCCAACCGCGCCGAACACCACGCGCTTGACCATCCACAGCGTATAAGCAGCGCCGAGTATCAGCGTGGTGGCGCTGGCTGCGCCGACCCAGAAATTGAACTTGATGGCGCCAAGGATGACCATGAACTCGCCGACGAAACCCGAGGTGGCCGGCAAGCCGGAATTGGCCATGGAAAAGAAGACGAACAGGGCGGCGAACTTCGGCATGGTGTTCACCACGCCGCCGTAGTCGGCAATCATGCGCGAATGCATGCGGTCGTACATGACGCCGACGCAAAGGAACATCGCCGCCGAGACAAAGCCGTGGGAGATCATCTGCACCAGCGCGCCTTCGACCCCGATCTGGTTGAAGATGAAAAAGCCGAGGGTGACGAAGCCCATGTGCGAGATCGACGAGTAGGCGATCAGCTTCTTCATGTCGGTCTGCACCAGCGCCACGAAGCCGATGTAGATGACGGCGATCAGGGACAGGGCAATCATCAGCGGCGCCAGTTCACGGGCGGCGTCGGGCACGATGGGCAGCGAGAACCGGACGAAGCCGTAGGCGCCGAGTTTCAGGGCGATTGCCGCAAGCACCACGGAGCCGCCGGTGGGCGCTTCGACGTGGGCGTCCGGCAGCCAGGTATGCACCGGCCACATCGGCACCTTGACGGCGAAGGAGACGAGGAAGGCGATGAAAATCAGGAGCTGCGGCACGATGCCAAGACGCAACTGGTGCCAGTCGAGAATATTGAAGCTGTAGCCGGACTCAAGAAACAGCCAGATCAGGGCCACCAGCATCAAGAGCGAGCCGAGCAGCGTGTAGAGGAAAAACTTGAAGGCCGCATAGACGCGGTTCGGCCCGCCCCAGGCGCCGATGATGATGTACATCGGGATCAGCGAGGCCTCGAAGAAGACATAGAACAACACGCCGTCGAGCGCGCTGAAAATGCCGTTCATGAGGCCGGACATGATGAGGAAGGCGCCCATGTACTGCGCCTGTTTGTCTTCGATCACTTCCCAGCCGGCCAGCACCACCAGCACGGTGATCAGGCTGTTGAGCAGGATGAAGGGCATCGAAATGCCGTCGACCCCGAGCAGGTACCAGACATTGAAGCGGGTGATCCAGGGCGATTGTTCGACGAACTGCATGCCTGACTGCGCCGCATCGAAGCCGGTGTACAGCGGAATGGTGACCAGAAAGCCGGCGACGGCAACCGCCAGCGACAGCCAGCGCACCAGCGTGCGGCGTTCCGAGCCGATCCAGAACACCGGCACGGCGCCGAGGATGGGAACCCAGATGGCGAGGCTAAGAAGTGGCGAGTTCATATTGTTTTCATTTTCAGACGACGCGGCATCAGATGAGACCTCTCTGTCCCAACCACCACATCAGGGACAGCAGACCGAGGACTCCGAACACCATCCCAAACGCGTACTGGTAAATATGACCGGTCTGCACCAGGCGCACCAGCCCGGAGACCCAGCCGACGGCTCCGGCCGAGCCATTCACCATCACGCCGTCGATCAGCGCTTCGTCACCGCCCTTCCACAGGCCACGACCGATACCGCGCGCACCTCCGGCAAAGAACCAGTCGTTGAAGCGGTCGAAGCCGTACTTCTCCTCGAGGATCGTCGCCAGGAAACCCGATTTCTTCTTGATCGCCGCTGGCAGATCCGGACGCACGATGTAGAGGAACCAGGCCGTCGCCGCGCCTGAAATCGCCAACCAGAACGGCAGCGTCGTCACGCTGTGGGTCATCATGCCGACCACGCCGTGAAATTCGTGGGCCATGGTCGCCACGCCCTTGTGCACCTCGGCAATGATGATCGCATCGCCGAACCAGTTGCCATAGAGGATGGCGCCGATCAGCCAGCCCGAAGCGATTGCCGGAATCGACAACAGGATCAATGGCACCGTGACCACTTTCGGCGTTTCGTGCGGCTCGGCGGCGTGATGGCCGTGGGCGTCGTGACCGTGGGCGTCATGCGCGGCTTCGCGGAAGCGCTCCTTGCCGTGGAAGGTAAAGAAGATCAGGCGGAAGGAATACAAGCCGCCGACAAAGACCCCGGCGAGCGCGCAGAAATAGGCGAAGCCCGCGCCCGGCACCTGGGAAAAATGCACCGCCTCGATGATCGAATCCTTGGAGAAGAATCCCGCGAAGGGCGGCAGGCCGGCGTTGGCGATGGCGGCGATGAACATCGTCGCGTAGGTGATCGGCATGTACTTGCGCAATCCGCCCATGCGCCGCATGTCCTGCTCGTGGTGCATGGCGATGATCACCGAACCGGCGCCGAGGAACAGCACCGCCTTGAAGAAGGCATGCGTCATCAGGTGGAAGATCGCCACCGAATAGGCCGAAGCGCCGAGCGCCATGGTCATGTAGCCGAGTTGCGACAGCGTCGAGTAGGCGACGACGCGCTTGATGTCGGTCTGCACGATGGCGATCAGCGCCATGAACAGGCAGGTGATGGCGCCGATGACGATGACGAAGGACAGGGCCGTATCGGACAGCTCGAACAGCGGTGACATGCGCGAGACCATGAAGATGCCGGCCGTGACCATGGTCGCGGCATGGATCAGGGCGGAGATCGGCGTCGGGCCTTCCATCGAATCGGGCAGCCAGACATGCAGCGGGAATTGCGCCGACTTGCCCATGGCGCCGATGAACAGGCCAATGCAGATGGCGGTCAGCAGCGGCCAGCCGGTGACGGTCTCGGTCAGCGCGGCCAGCTCGTTGCGCTTGGCAAACACTTCCGCGTAGTCGAGGCTGCCGGCGTAGGCGGCGATCAGGCCGATGCCGAGCAGAAAGCCGAAGTCGCCGACGCGATTGACCAGGAAGGCCTTGAGGTTGGCGTAGATCGCCGTCGGTCGGGTGTACCAGAAGCCGATCAGCAGGTAGGAGACCAGGCCCACCGCTTCCCAGCCGAAAAACAACTGGGCGAAGTTGTTCGACATCACCAGCATCAGCATCGAGAAAGTAAACAACGAGATGTAACTGAAGAAGCGCTGGTAGCCGGGATCGTCGGCCATGTAGCCGATGGTGTAGATGTGCACCATGAGCGAAACGAAGTTGACCACCAGCATCATCGTCACCGTCAGCGGATCGATCAGGAAACCGACTTGCAGTTTGAGGCCGCCGGATTCCAGCCAGGTATAGACGGCGCCATTGAACACGGTGCCAGCCTGCACGTCCTGATAGATCAGCACCGACAGCGCGAAGGAAATCGCGACGCCGAGAATGGTGACCACATGCGAGCCGGTGCGACCGAGAATCTTGCCGAAGAAGCCCGCCAGAATGGCGCCGGCCAAAGGAGCCAGGGGAACCAGGAGATAGAGAGTTTTCATGCCCATGGTCGCGTTAGCCCTTCAGACTGTCGAGGTCTTCGACATCGATGGAGGACAGGTTGCGGAACAGCACCACCAGAATGGCGAGACCGATACCCGATTCGGCGGCCGCCACCACCAGGATGAAGAAAACGAAAAGCTGGCCGGAGAGGTCGTTGAGATAGTGCGAGAAGGCGACGAAATTGATATTCACGGCCAGCAGCATCAGCTCGATGGCCATCAGCAACACGATCAGGTTCTTGCGGTTGAGGAAGATGCCGACCATGCCGATGGCGAACAGGATGGCGGCCAGGATCAGGTAGTGTGAAAGCGAGATCATGGCTGCTCTCCCTCTTTCGCCGCCGCAACGGGAGGCTCAACTTCCGCCGCCATCTTGACGATGCGCATGCGATCCCTGGCTTTGACGGCAATCTGATCGACGGGGCGCATGCCTCGGGTGTCCTTGCGCCGGCGCAGTGTCAGCGTGACAGCGACGATGATGGCGACCAGCAGAATGACGGAAGCGATTTCGAAGGGATAGGCGTAGTCGGTATAGAGAACCCGCGCCAGTTCCTTGGTATTGCTGTAGTCCGCCGGCAGATTCCGCGGTGGCAGGCTGGCCAGACCGAAATAGCGACCGGAAAGCACCACGGCCATCTCGCCCACCATCAGCAATCCGACCAGGGCGCCCAAGGGCAGGTTGTTCCAGAATCCCTGCCGCACGCGCTCGATATTGATGTCGAGCATCATCACCACGAAGAGGAACAGCACCATCACCGCGCCGACATAGACCATGACCAGCGCCAGGGCCAGAAACTCGGCCTGCAACAGCATCCACAGTCCCGAGACATTGAAGAAGGCCAGCACCAGGAACAGCACGGCATGCACCGGATTGCGCGCCGTGATCACGCGCAGCGCGGCGAAAATCGTCACTGCGGAGAAGATATAGAAAAGAAGGGTCTTGAATTCCATGGCTGGATTAACGTGGCATTAGCGGTAAGGGGCGTCCTGCGCGCGATCGGCGGCGATCTGTGCTTCATTGCGGTCACCCACGGCCAGCAGCATCTGCTTGGTGTAGTAGAGATCGCCGCGCGTTTCGCCGTGATATTCGAAGATACGTGTGAGCACAATGGCGTCGACCGGACAGGCTTCTTCGCAGAAACCGCAAAAAATGCACTTGGTCAGATCGATGTCGTAACGCGTGGTGCGGCGCGAGGTTTGCCCATTCGCGTCGTCTCTCTCCGCCAATTCGATGGTAATCGCCAGCGCCGGGCAGACCGCCTCGCACAGCTTGCAGGCGATGCAGCGTTCCTCGCCATTCGGGTAGCGGCGCAGCGCATGCAAACCACGGAAGCGGTTGCCTTGCGGCGTCTTTTCGTCCGGATACTGGACGGTAATCTTTCGCGCAAACAGGTAGCGCCCGGTCACCGCCATGCCCTTGAACAGTTCCCTGAGGAACAGGCTACCAATGAAATCTCTTGCACCCATGGTGATCTCTCGGCCCTATTTCCAGATACTCAGCGGCGACATCATCCAGACGCCCACCACCAGAATCCACGTCAGCGTCAGCGGCACGAACACCTTCCAGCCCAGACGCATGATCTGGTCATAGCGATAGCGCGGGAAGGTGGCGCGAATCCAGAGGAAGAAGAACAGGATCGACGCCATCTTGAGCGCCATCCAGTGGAAGCCGTCGGGCAGAAATCCGACCGGCGACAGCCAGCCGCCGAGGAAGAACACCGAGGTCATCGCCGCGATCAGAATCATGTTCGCATATTCGGCGAGGAAGAACATCGCGAAGGACATGCCCGAATATTCGACCATGTGCCCGGCAACGATTTCCGACTCGCCTTCGACCACGTCGAACGGCGCACGATTGGTTTCCGCCACGCCGGAAATCAGGTAGACGCCGAGCATCGGCAACAGCGGCAGCCAGTTCCAGGACAGGAAGCCAACCCCCATGCCGGCAAACTGGCCTTTGCCCTGGGCGTTAACGATCTCGGACAGATTCAGGCTGTTCGACACCATCAGCACGGTAATCAACGCCAGGCCCATCGATATCTCGTAGGAAATCATCTGCGCCGAAGCGCGCATGGCGCCGAAGAACGGGAACTTGGAATTCGACGCCCAGCCGGCAATGATGATGCCATAGACGCCGACAGAGCTGATGGCCAGCAGATACAGTACGCCGGCATCGACATTGGCCAGCACCCAGCCCGACGCAAACGGAACCACCGACCAGGCGGCGAGCGCCGGCGCAATGGCCAGTATCGGACCGAGGATGTAGAGCTTCTTGTCCGCCGCCGTCGGAACAATGATTTCCTTGAGAAACAGCTTCAGGCCGTCGCAGATCGGCTGGAATAATCCCCACGGACCGACCCGATTGGGGCCGATGCGAACCTGCATCCAGCCGATGACCTTGCGCTCCCAGAAGGTCAGGTAGGCGACCGACAGCAACAGGGGAATCAGGATCAGGACGATCCTGAGCAAGGTCCAGATCAGCGGCCACACCGGCTTGACCGAACTCCAGAGGCTGCCCAGCAAGGGTTCGACGAAGGAGAGAACAGTGGCTTCCATCACACCTTCTCCACGGTCAGAACGGCGGACATCGCACCCAGCGCGAGCGTCTCGGCATGAGCCGCCGCGACACGCACCGCACCATCGGGCAAGCCGATATCGAGTTGCACCGGAAGAATCACCGTTGCCGTACCGCCAGCGCCGACTTTCACCCGTTCGCCCGCGCCAAGCCCGAGCTTCGCCAGCGTCGCCGCATTCATGCGCGCGGTGGGCGCTGCGGAATCGCGCGTCTGCTGCAAGGCGGGAGCGCGGCGCACCAAAGGATCGGCAAAGTGGATCGGTACGTCGGCAACACGTTCAAGGCCATTGGCGGATGCCGCCAAATTCAGCGCAACGCCGGCGACTCCATTGTCCAGACCGGAAACAAACTCGGGCATACCGCCCAGCGCTTCGGCCCGCACATCCTCGCTGGTGTTGAATTCAAACCCGGCCATGTCCAGCAGATTGCCCAGCACGCGCAACACTTTCCACGCCGGACGAGTCTCGCCCAGCGGCTTGGTGGCGGCGCAAAAACTCTGCACGCGGCCTTCGGTATTGACGAAAGTTCCCGAGGTTTCGGAGAAGGGAGATACCGGCAACAAGACGGCGGCATAGTCGAGCATGGCCCGCGACTTGAAAGGGCTGAGCACCACCACGGCGGCGGCCTTGCCCAGCGATGCCAACGCCTGGGCGCCATCGGCGCAGTCCAGTTCAGGCTCGGCGCCTAGCACCACATAGGCCTGGCGCGGGTCTTTCAACATCGCCGCGGCATTCAATCCCGCATTTCCGTTCACTGCGCCGGGCACCGCCTTGGCGACGTAACCGCCGACGCTGTTGGCCGCCTCGCCAAGAAAACCGTAGCGACCGCCGAGCAACCCAGCGAGTTGCTGGGCCAGCGCGTTCAGGGTCGCCGCTTGTGGATGCTGCTGCGCGAAGTTGCCCAGCAGGATTGCAACATCGGCGCCGGAAACCAGGCTCGCCGCGATCTTCTTCGCCGTGTCACCCGCGCCGACTTTCGCCAGCGCGGCATCGGCGGCCACGCCCTTGAGTTCGGCGACGGCCTTGACGACCTGGGCCAGCATGGCGGGCAGTTGCGAGGGCGCGGCAATGGCGCGCGCCTCCAGGTTGATCAACAGATCGTCGTCCGCACTGTGCAGGACGCTGACCTGCGCGCCGCGCTTGGCCGACTGGCGCAGGCGCTGGGCGATCAGCGGATGATCCTTGCGCAGGAAGGAACCGACCACCAGCACGCGATCCAGCTTGCCGATGTCGGCGATCTTCATGCCCAGCCACGGCGTTCCATGGCGATGCCCGTCGACCGAAAAATCGCTCTGGCGCAGACGGAAATCGATGTTCTCGCTGCCCAGACCGCGCATCAGTTTCTGCGCCAAATACATTTCTTCCAGCGTCGCGTGCGGACTCAGCAAGCCGCCGATGGCCGCGCCGCCGTGGGTCTTGGCCACATCGCGCAGGGCATGTGCGGCGTAATCGAGAGCGACATTCCAGTCGACTTCCTTCCACTCCCCGCCCTGCTTCACCATCGGCCTGGTCAGACGCCCGTTGTCACCTTGCGAATTCAAGCCCTGATAGGAGAATCGCTCCTTGTCGGAGAGCCAGCATTCGTTGACATCCTCGTTTTCCAGCGGCAGCACGCGCATCACCTTGTCATTTCTGGTCTGCACGATCAGATTGCTGCCGAGGCCGTCATGCGGACTCACCGACTTGCGCCGGGACAGTTCCCAGGCGCGGGCCGAGAAGCGGAAAGGTTTCGAGGTCAGCGCGCCGACCGGACACAGATCGATCAGGTTGCCGGACAGTTCGCTATCCACCGTCTTGCCGTTGAAAGACATGACTTCGACGCGTTCGCCGCGGAAGGACTGACCGAGTTCCATCATGCCGGCGATTTCCGCCGTGAAACGGATGCAACGCGCGCAGTTGATGCAGCGGCTCATGTCGGTCGACACCAGCGGACCGAGATTCTTGTCGGGGACGACGCGCTTTTCTTCCCCGAACTTCGATGCGGATTCGGCGTAGCCGACGGCGAGATCCTGCAAGCGGCACTCGCCGCCCTGATCGCAGATCGGGCAATCCAGCGGATGGTTGATGAGCAGGAACTCCATCACGGCCCTCTGCGCCTTGATGGCCATCTCGGAATGAGTGAATACCTTCATGCCGTTGGTGACGATGGTGGCGCAGGCCGGCATCGGCTTCGGCACCTTTTCGATCTGCACCAGGCACATGCGGCAATTGGCCGCGAGGGACAGTTTCTTGTGATAGCAGAAATGCGGAATGTAGGCGCCCAGCTTGTGGGCCGCCTCGATGAGGGTGCTGCCGTCTGCCACCTGCAGCGTCTTGCCGTCGATTTCTATTTCGACCATTACGCTGCCCCTGCCTTGAAGAAACCGCTACCCATGCGCTGAACTTCCGGATCGACCAAACACTTCTTGTGCTCGATGTGGTATTCGAATTCGCTCCTGAAATTCTTGATGAAGCCGCGCACCGGCAACGCAGCGGCATCGGCCAGCGCGCAGATGGTCTTGCCCATCATGTTGTCGGTCACGCGATTCAGCAGATCGAGATCTTCCGCACGGCCTTCGCCATGCTCGATGCGATGCACGACGCGATACAGCCAGCCGCTGCCTTCGCGGCAAGGCGTGCACTGGCCGCAGGACTCTTCATAATAAAAGTAGGACAGGCGCTCCAGCGCCTTGACCATGCATACCGTTTCGTCCATCACGATCACCGCGCCGGAGCCAAGCATGGAACCAGCCTTGGCGATGGACTCGTAATCCATGGTGCATTCCATGATCACCTCGGCGGGCAGCACCGGCGCCGAGGAACCGCCGGGAATCACCGCCTTGAGCTGGCGCCCGCCGCGCATGCCGCCGGCCATTTCCAGCAATTTCGCGAACGGCGTGCCCATCGGAACTTCATAATTGCCCGGACGATTGACATGGCCGGATATGGAGAACAACTTGGTGCCGCCATTGTTCGGCTTGCCGAGATTGAGGTAGGCATCACCGCCCAGGCCCATGATGAAGGGGATCGCGGCAAAGGTTTCGGTGTTGTTGATGGTGGTCGGCTTGCCGTAAAGACCGAAATTCGCCGGGAACGGCGGCTTGTAGCGCGGCTGGCCCTTCTTGCCCTCGATGGATTCAAGCAGCCCGGTTTCCTCGCCGCAGACGTAGGCGCCCCAGCCGTGATGCGCGAAAAGCTCGAAGCTGAAGTCGGAGCCGAGAATCCGCTCGCCCAGATAACCGGCGGCGCGGGCTTCGTCGAGCGCTGCCTCGAAACGCCGATAGATATCGAAGATTTCGCCGTGAATGTAGTTGTAACCGCGAGCGGCGCCGACGGCATAGCCGGCGATGATCATGCCCTCGATCACCGAATGCGGGTCGTAGCGCAGCAGGTCGCGATCCTTGAAGGTGCCGGGCTCGCCTTCGTCGGTGTTGCAGACGACATATTTCTCCGGCGCCGCCTTGGGCATGAAGCTCCACTTGAGTCCGGTGGGAAAACCGGCGCCGCCGCGACCGCGCAAGCCGGACTTCTTAACCTCGGCAATGATGTCGTCGGGAGACATCTTGCTCGCCAGAATCCGTTTCAGTTGCGCGTAGCCGCCGCGCGTCTCGTAGTCCTTGAGGCTCCATCCGGCGTCGCCTTTGGACCAGCCAGTGGTAAGCAGCGGATTGAGGGTGTCGATCAGAGCCATATCAGTTGCACTCCGCCAACAGTCTGTCGATCTGTTCGGGCAGCATGAAACTGCACATGCGCTTGTTGTTCACCAGCATCACCGGTGCATCGCCGCAAGCGCCCATGCACTCGCCTTCCTTCAATGTGAACTTGCCGTCGGACGTGGTCTCGTTGAAATCGATACCGAGCTTCTGCTTGACGTAATCGGCTGCATGCACGCCGCCCGACAGGGCGCACGGCAGGTTGGTGCACACCGTCAGTTTGTATTTGCCGACCGGCTGCAGGTCGTACATGTTGTAGAAACTCGCCACCTCGTAGACGGCCATCGGCGCCATGCCGAGATAGCCGGCGACGGCTGCGATGGTTTCCTGCGACAACCAGCCCTTTTCGTCCTGGGCGATCACCAGCGCCGCCATCACCGCCGACTGCTTCTGGTCCGCCGGGTATTTGGCCACCTCACGGTCGATTTTCGTCAGGGAGTCGGAATTCAACATGTCGTTTTGCTTATTCATGCCGCGGTCTATCTGTCAACATCGCCAAGCACCAGATCGATGGTGCCGATAACAGCGGTCACATCGGCCAACATGTGGCCTCTGACCATTTCATCGACGCCCGCCAGATGCGGAATCCCGGCGGTGTGCAACTTGATCCGGTAAGGCTTGTTCGCCCCGTCCGACACCGCCCAGACCGCCATTTCGCCCTTGGGATGCTCGATGGCGGCATAGGCTTCGCCCGCCGGCACATGCATGCCCTCGGAAAACAGCTTGAAATGGTGAATCAATTCTTCCATGCCGCCCTTCATCTTCGCCCGCGACGGCGGCGCGATTTTGTGATCGTCGGTGATGACCGGACCTGGATTCTTCCGTAGCCACTCGATGCACTGCTTGACAATGCGGTTGGCCTGGAGCATTTCTTCCATGCGCACCAGATAACGGTCATAGCAATCGCCATTGACGCCGACCGGAATATCGAAGTCCATGCGGTCATAAACGGCATAGGGCTGTTTCTTGCGCAGATCCCACTCGATGCCCGAACCGCGCAGCATCGGCCCGCTGAAGCCCTTCTGCAAGGCGCGCTCCGGACTGACGACGCCGATGCCGACGGTGCGCTGCTTCCAGATCCGGTTGTCCGTCAGCAGGGTATGGTATTCACTCACATACACCGGGAAACGGTTGGTAAAGTCTTCGATGAAATCGAGTACCGAACCGCTGCGCGCCTCGTTCAACTCCTTCACCGTGCGGGCGTTCTTGAAGCGGTTTTCCCGATACTTCGGCATCTGGTCGGGCAGATCGCGATAGACGCCGCCGGGCCGGTAGTAGGCCCCGTGCATGCGGATGCCGGTCACCGCCTCAAGCACGTCGAAAATATCCTCGCGCTCACGGAACGCATAAAGCGTAACGGTCATGGCGCCGATATCCAGCGCGCCCGCTCCGATGGCCAGCAGGTGGTTCAGGATACGACTGATCTCGTCCATCATGACCCGGATGTACTGGGCCCGGATCGGCACCTCGACACCCAGCAAACGCTCCACCGCCAGACAGTAGGCGTGCTCGCTGGGAATCATCGACGTGTAGTCGAGACGATCCAGAAACGGCAGCGTCTGCAACCAGGTGCGCGACTCCGCGAGTTTCTCGGTGCCACGATGCAGCAGGCCGATATGCGGATCGGCGCGCACCACGACTTCGCCATCCAGTTCCAGCACCAGGCGCAGAACGCCGTGGGCGGCCGGATGCTGGGGACCGAAGTTGAGGGTGTAATTCTTGATGTCAGCCACGGCTATCGCCTCTTCCGCGAGTTTCTTCGCGCACGATGCGCGGCGTTACCTCGCGCGGCTCGATGGTCACCGGCTGGTAGATCACCCGCCCCTGCTCGGGGTCGTAACGCATCTCGACATAACCGGAGACCGGGAAGTCCTTGCGGCAGGGATGTCCGACAAAACCGTAGTCGGTGAGAAGGCGGCGCAGATCGGCATGGCCGTCGAAATGAATGCCGAACATGTCGAAGGTTTCGCGCTCGTACCAGTTGGCGCTGTTCCAGATATCGGTCACCGACGCCACCACGGGAAACTCGTCATCGGCGGCGAACACCTTGACGCATAAACGCCAGTTGTGGGTTATCGACAGCAAATGGCTGACGGCGGCGTAGCGCTTGCCCTGATAGCCGGTGAATGCAGAATAATCGATACCGCTGAGATCCATCAGTTGCTCGAAGCGCAACGCAGGATCGTCACGCAACCGGCGCGCTACATCCAGATAGCTTTCTGGAGGAACCGCAATAGTAATTTCGCCCAGCGCCAGCACCGGCTCGCCGATGCGGTCACCAAAGGTTTCCTTCAGTTGCCGGCAAAGACGTTCCAGTTTGGCGCTCATGGGATAGGTTTGTCGAGGTCAGCGGGCAATGGTGGTGGTGCGCCGGATCTTGCTCTGCAACTGGATCAGGCCGTACAGCAATGCCTCGGCCGTGGGCGGACAACCGGGAACATAGACATCGACCGGCACAATGCGGTCCACGCCGCGCACCACCGAATACGAATAATGGTAATAGCCGCCGCCATTCGCGCACGAACCCATGGACAACACCCAGCGCGGCTCGGCCATCTGGTCATACACCTTGCGCAAGGCCGGCGCCATCTTGTTGGTCAGGGTGCCGGCGACGATCATTACATCAGCCTGGCGAGGGCTCGGTCGGAAGACGACGCCGAAACGATCAAGGTCATAGCGCGAACAGCCGGCGTGAATCATTTCGATGGCGCAACAGGCCAGACCGAAAGTCACCGGCCACATCGAACCGGTGCGCGTCCAGTTGATGATCTTGTCCAGCGAAGTGGTGACAAAGCCTTCCTGAAGAACGCCCTCAATACTCATGCGCCGGAGCCCTCGATCACGATCATTCCCAATCCAGCGCGCCCTTGGCCCAGGCGTAGACATAGCCAACGACAAGGATGCCGATAAACACGAACATCTCGACGAAACCGAATATTTTCACCGCGTCGGTGCTGACGATTTCCTTGAAGATCGTCGCCCAGGGAAAAAGGAAGGCGATTTCAAGGTCGAACAGGATGAAGAGGATCGCGATCAGGTAGTAGCGCACATCGAATTTCATGCGCGCATCTTCAAAGGGGGCGAAACCGCACTCAAAAGCGGAAAGTTTTTCGCTATTCGGACGATGGGGCGCAATCAACCAGCCGAGGAGGATGGGCACACACCCGAAGACGAGGCCTACTGCAACGAATACGAGAATCGGAAAGTAATTATCCAGCATTTTGGTGGCAAACCACCCCACTCGTTATTCTTGGCCGGTCGAACCGCAACGCTCTGGAATACAACCGGCGCTCAATTACTTGCTGCCTTGCCTTTGCTAACTTTGCTAAATTTCCTGGTGCCGTCGGTGAGACTCGAACTCACACAGCTTTCGCCACTACCCCCTCAAGATAGCGTGTCTACCAATTTCACCACGACGGCATAGCGCTAAGCGCGAGTGGCGCGAATTATATATCAGCCAAATGACCCGCTCGTGCATTGCAACAAAAAAATTCAGCGACGCTCCACAGCGAGCTATTTTGGAACGTCCCCGGCCTTCGAAGCAGGCGCTTCCGGCGTCTGCACCGGAACCGCTGGAGCCGTCTGCGCGGGCGCCGCATCCATCACGCTGCCCGACACTCTGGGGCGCGACGTGGCAATGTAGGAAAGCCCGAGGCTGGTCAGGAAAAACACCGCCGCAAGAACCGCCGTCACGCGTGACAGAAAATTGGCGGAACCCGTGGCGCCGAACAGACTGCCCGAGGCGCCGCTGCCGAAGGCCGCGCCCATGTCGGCGCCCTTGCCATGCTGGAGCAGCACGAAGCCGATAACACTGAGACCGGCAATAATATGCACGGTCAGAATCACGGTATGCAATAAATCCATGAGAACCTCTTCAGATTAACGTAATAACTTGTTCGGAGCGACTGGTGATAGCCGAGCGAAGCGAGCCGATCAGTAGCCCCCCGTGAGGGGGGTTGGGGGGCGGGCCTTCAATTCGCCTTTCGCGTGTTTCATCTTCTGCGGGTGGAGCTTGCTGCCATGAGCGTTATGTTCAAGCGGCGGCGCAAATGGCGAGAAAGTCCGCCGCCACCAGTGAAGCACCGCCAATGAGACCACCATCAATATCGGGCTGACCGAAAAGCTCCGCCGCGTTGTTGGCCTTGACGCTGCCGCCATACAAAATGCGCAGCCCGGTCGCGACATCCGCGCTATCGCGCGCAAAACGCGCGCGAATCAGCGCATGGACTTCCTGCGCCTGCGCCGCGGACGCGGTGCGTCCGGTGCCAATCGCCCATACCGGCTCATAGGCGACAACCGCGCGGGCAAAAGCAGCAGCGCCGACATTGGCCAATACGGCATCGATCTGGCGCGTCACCACCTCCCCGGTAATACCCGCCTCGCGCTCGGCCAGCGATTCGCCGACGCACAGCACCGGCGTCAGTCCGGCCTTCTGCGCAGCGGCAAACTTGGCGGCGACCACCGCGTCGGTGTCGCCGAAAAACGAACGGCGTTCGGAATGGCCCACCAGGACATAGCGGCAGCCAAAATCCGCCAGCATCGTCCCGCTCACCTCACCCGTCCAGGCCCCCTGCGCATGCTCGGAGACATCCTGGGCGCCCCAGGCGACGGTACTGCCGTCGAGCACCGCGCGCGCTTGCGCGAGGTAGGGATAGGGCACGCACAAGGCGACCTCGGCGCGACCGCTGGCGCCATCACGCACTGCATGCAGCAGCCCCAGATTGGTGGCGAGACTGCCATGCATTTTCCAGTTTCCGGCAACAAGTTTGGTGCGCATGGTGGCACAGAAGCATCAATTAGAAGGCGGCGATTATAACGGCTGCGCCGACCGAATGCCAAACTGAAAGCCGCTTGCCCGAACACGAGCCGCGTATGGCGGGCAACTCGATCAAAATGGGTATTGCGTCTCGCCCCCGCGTTTGACGAAAATCAACAAGAGGCGCAAAAAAGAGTCGACAATGCCGGCCCGAGGCCAACGTTACCTCATGGATGGACTTAATGTGGATACGATATCAACCGATGTAGCAATCATAGGTGCCGGAGGCGCCGGCCTGCGAGCCGCCATTGCCCTGGCAAAAACCGACCCCGCTCTGCGTATTGCGCTGATTTCCAAGGTATACCCGATGCGCAGCCATACCTGCGCCGCCGAAGGGGGCGCCGCCGGAGTGATCAAACCCGATGACAGCTTCGACCTCCACTTCGACGATACCGTGGGCGGCGGCGACTGGCTGTCCGATCAGGATTGCGTCGAATACTTTATCCATGAAGCCCCCAGGGAACTTCAGCAACTCGAACACTGGGGTTGCCCGTGGAACCGCGAAGCGGACGGCTCGGTGGCGGTTCGGCCGTTTGGCGGCATGAAGAAAAAGCGCACCTGGTTCGCCGCCGACAAGTCGGGCTTCCATATTCTGCACACCCTGTTCCAGACTTCTCTGCGCTTTCCGTCGATCACCCGTTATGACGAATACTACGCACTTGATCTGCTGGTCGATGATGGCCGTTGCCAGGGCGTGACGGCCATGGAAATGCGCAGCGGCCAGTTGCGCCAGTTTCACGCCAAGGCGGTAATCATTGCCGGCGGCGGCGCCGGTCGCATGTTCCCCTTCTCCACCAACGGCGCCATCAAGACCGGCGACGGCATGGCCATGGCCTACCGTGCCGGCGCGCCATTGAAGGACATGGAGTTCATCCAGTATCACCCGACCGGCCTGCCGAACACCGGCAGCCTGCTGACCGAAGCCTGCCGCGGCGAAGGCGGCATCATGGTGAACAAACACGGGCGCCGCTATCTCCAGGACTATGGCATGGGCCCGGAGACGCCCGTGGGCCAGCCGCAGCTCAAGACCATGGAACTGGGGCCGCGTGATCGCGTCAGCCAGGCCTACTGGCACGAGCTGCAAAAAGGCAATACGGTGACGACCAAGTGGGGCGAATGCGTGTTGCTGGACATGCGCCACCTCGGTGAAAAGAAAATCAATGAGCGCCTGCCTCTGGTGCGCGAGTTGGCGTCCAGCTTTCTTGGCATCGACATCGTCAAGGATCCGGTGCCGATCCGCCCCGTGGTGCATTACATGATGGGCGGCATTTCCACCAATACGGCGGCCGCTACCCCTCTGCCCGGTCTTTTCGCCGCCGGCGAATGCGCCTGCGTCAGCCTCAACGGCGCCAACCGGCTGGGCTCCAACTCGCTGGTCGAACTGCTGGTGTTCGGTCGCCGCGCCGCGCTTTCCGCCATCGAGCACATCCAGGGCCTGCCCGCCGCCAATACGGCGGCGCTGAATGCCCGCGCCGAGGAAACGCAGTTGCGCATCCGCGAACTTTTTTCGCGCACCGACGGTACGGAATCGCTGTACGGCCTGCGCAAAGAGATGATGGATACGATGGAAAAGAACGTCGGCATCTACCGCACCGAAGAGGGATTACAGGAAGGCGTCGACAAGATTCACGAGCTGCGCCAGCGCTATCGCCGCGTCATCCTCACCGACAGGACCAATGTCTTCAACACCGATCTGTTCCAGGTGCTCGAACTGGGCTCCATGCTCGATTGCGCCGAAGCGGTTACGGTGGGTGCGCTGGCCCGCAAGGAATCGCGCGGCTCGCATCAGCGTCTCGATTACGTCAAACGCGACGACGAGAACTACCTGCGCCACACCATGGTCTACCACCAGGGATTGGACGTTCCGCGCATTGACTACCTCGACGTGGTAATCACCAAGTCGCCGCCGGGCGTGCGCGATTACTCGGGAGACCACAAATGACGCAGATGAAACAGCGCCAGGTGCAACTGGAAGTCCTGCGTTACAACCCGGACACGGACACCGAGACTCACTTCCAGCGCTATGAAGTAAGCTGCAATGAAGAAGGCGTGGTGCTCGATGCCCTGAACAAGGTCAAGGAAACCGTCGATCCCACGCTCAACTATCGCTGGTCCTGCCACATGGCGATTTGCGGCAGTTGCGGCATGATGATCAATGGCGAACCCAAACTGTCCTGCCATACCTTCCTGCGGGATTACGAAGGCGTGATCCGGGTCGAGCCGCTGGCGCATTTCCCCATCGAGCGCGATCTGGTGACCGCGCCCGACGATTTCATGGAAAAGCTCAAGCGCGTCAAGCCCTATCTCATCCCGAAAGAGAAGAAGCCGATCAGCGAGGGCGAATACAAGCAGAGCCCGGCGCAGTTGACGAAATTCCATCAGTATTCCATGTGCATCAATTGCATGTTGTGTTATGCCGCCTGCCCGGAATACGGACTGACGCCGAAGTTCATCGGCCCGGCGGCGCTGACCCTGGCGCACCGTTACAACCTGGATTCACGCGACGGCGGTCGCGCCGAGCGTCAGGAAGTGGTCGCCAGCGCCGAAGGCGTGTGGGAATGCACCTTCGTCGGCGCCTGTTCCGAGGTCTGCCCGGCCCATGTCGATCCAGCCGGCGCCTTGCAGCAGATGAAGATATCCAGTTCGATCGACTGGATACTGGAACACTTGATACCGGGAGGAAAATCATGAGCCGCAGACCCTTGGTTCGCGAAGTTCCGCCGACCACATGGTTCTTCCGCCATCCGCGCTACTTGCGCTACATGTCGCGCGAGATCACCAGTATTTTCGTCGGCGCCTACTGCGTGCTGCTGGTGATCGGCCTGCAACGCCTTGCCGCCGGTCCGGTCGCCTGGGAAGGATTTCTGCTGGCGCTGACGAGTCCGGGTTCAATCGTGTTTCAATTCCTGGCCTTGATCGCCGCCGTTTATCACGCCGCCACCTGGTTCAACGCCACGCACAAAGCCATGCCGATTCAGATCGGCGAGGACTTCGTCCCCGGCAAGGTGATTTCCGGCGCGCACTATGTGGCGTGGGCGGCGCTCTCCGCCGCCATCCTTCATCTTGCGGGAGTGTTCTGACCATGGCCAAATCGCACAAGCCCGTCGTCTGGTTCCCCTTTGCCGCCGGCGGCACGGTAATCGCCTTCTTCATTCCGGTGATCGTCGTCCTCACCCTCATGGCCGCACTCGGCCATGTACCCGTCGCTCTCGGCTACGAACGGATGCACGCCTTCGCCGCCAGCGGCCTTGGCAAGCTGGCCATCTTCGGCGTGGTCGCCCTGTCGCTGTGGAGTTCGGCGCATCGCCTGCGCTGCACCTGTTACGATTTCGGCCTGCGCGCCGACACGCTGGCCGCGACTGTCCTGTATATTGCGGCCCTGGCCGCCAGCCTTTCCGTTGCGCTGTCCCTGCTGAAAATCTAGCTGGCATCAGATCAATACAATTCAATATTCTATCGAAGGAGAAATCGAAGTGGCGCCACCACCCATGGCTTCGCGCGAGGCAATACGCGAACAACGTTTCAGCGATGTCTGGAGCAACGATCTGAACGATATTTTTGCCGACGTTGCCCCTTACTACGACCGGGCCAACAACATCGCCGCGCTGGGGCAGTTTGGCCGCTTTCTGAGACGCTTCATGCAGTTGGTGGAACTGAAACCGAAGCAGAACGTACTCGATGTCTGCGCCGGTACCAACGCCATCGGCATTGCCCTGCTCGAGCGCGAACCGACGTTGAACGTGCATGCCATGGATCGCAGCGTCGCCATGCAGACCGTCGGTCAGCAGCGCGCCGCCGCTCAGGGTTTCCAGATCAAGAGCACCATCGGCGACGTACACAAGCTGCCCTTTCCCGACAATCATTTCGACATCGTCACGCTGCAATTCGCTTCGCGCCACCTGCGGGTGCGCGAGGTGTTCACCGAGATCCTGCGCGTACTCAAGCCCGGCGGGCATTTCCACCATTCCGACATGCTGCGTCCGCGCAACATCATCGTGAAAAAGCTCTACCACACCTATCTGCGCGGCTGCCTCGGGCTGACCGGGCTGATCGTCGGCAGCGGCCCGGCGGCATTCAAGGCCAAGCAGTACTTCCTCGACGCGATAGAAATGTTCTACACCGCCGAGGAACTGTCGGTCCTGCTGCGCGAACTGGGCTATGTCGAAGTCAAGGTGGATACAGTGTTCTACGGCATGCTCGGCTTCCACCGTGCGGCCAAGCCGGCAAAGTCCTGACGGCGGCGTAGCCAACAAGACGCCCGCAACGTAAAGCGGGCGCGTTCAGGAAACAAGTATCGCGGACGGCGCGAAGCTGTAGCAGCCTTTGGGACAAACCCGGGTGCAGGCGCCGCAGCCGATGCAGTCGCCGGCGTCGGCGATGGTCATGACGGAAGCGGTGTCGTCCTCGTCGTAATCCTCGTCCTCGTCCATTTCCATGTCTTCGCCGCGCACGATCAGGTCGAGCACCTTGCGCGAGCAGACCTTGTAGCAGCGACCGCAGCCGATGCACTTCTTGGGATCGATGGCGGTGACGAATTCCGGCGTCCAACTGGCGCCGTTCAGGGTGGTTCCGATGATGAGGCTCATGTCCTGTTCCTTTTTCGGTTGAATCGGTTTTCGGTATTGCGGCGCTCGCTTCACATGCCGGCGACTGCGGGATGCTTGCCGATGATTTCGATGGCCACGGCAAGGAATTTGTCGGCTTCCGTTTTCATTTTCGACAGGCTGTCGAAGCCGAAGCGATGCACGTCGCGCATGGTGCGATCCATCACCACCAGCTTGCCGACGATAATCAGGACGCGACCGAAACCTTCGTAGGTGATCTGGACGAAAGGCGCCGCCATCAGCCCGCATTCCTTCTCGATCAGCACCGCGATGGCGTTGTGGAAGGCCTTGACGCGGGCGATCAGCACATCGTCGGGATCGCCGATCACCGGTATCGCCCGGCGGCGCTCCCTGGTCAGGACATAGGCATCGAGGATTTCCGGCGCCGACTTGCCGTCGCACTGACCGTAGCTGTCCAGCGCGCGCGTCTGGCGCAACATCTCCTTGACGAAGTCGGTGGCGTAGATCGGATCGTCGGCGCTTTCGATGGCGAGAGTGGCGGTGGCGAGGCTGGTCATAAATGTATCTCCGTAGTTTGAATTTGAAAATCGCAGCGGCATCATTCTTCCCAGCTTTCTTCGGCCATCCGGTCGAAGCGCGAGCTGTCGTTCCGTGGTCGGTTCACGGCCTTGTCCACCCAGGGAATGCCGCCATCGCGGATTGCGGCGGAGATCTGCTTGAGCAAGATATCGATGACCGTCTCGTCATCGACCCGGATCGGCTGCACCCCGCTCGCCAGCAACTGCTTGACGGCGGAGCCGCCGGCCGCCAGGCAATACACCGCCGCGCAACCGGCCAGCGCGGCGATCTTGGCTGGCAGCTTGTTCTCGTTGCCATCCATGGTCTCCGGCGGAAATTCGGCCAGCTCGACCAGTTGCGAACGCTCGCCATCCAGCGCAAAAATGGCGAAACCCACGGCGGCGCCGAAGTGCTGGTTCACCGTGCTGCGGTCGTCGCTGGCAAAGGCCACTTTCAGCATGGTCGGCGCCTCGCTAGTGGCTGACCACGCCAGCGCCAGCCGCCGCCCGGTCTTGCGACTCGCCGGCGGCGCCGGTGCGGTAGATGGATCGATAGGCAGGGGTGTCATGGTGACTCCCGGTAAAGAGGTTGGCGACATCGAACAGGGCGGCGCGCGCGCCGCGATAGCCGACCCAGGTTCGCGCATAGCCGCCGACCCAGTCGTACTGCGGAAAGCCGGCGCGCAACAGCGGTACGCCGAGCCGTTCTGAAATCGGCACGGCATGCGAATTGGAAATCAAAAGTTGTGCGCGGCCTGCCAGCGCCGCGCGTTCGAGGTCTTCGAGATCGCCGATGCGCACCGCTGCCGCAGGCATCTCGGCGAGGACAGCGGCCCGCGCCGGCGCCACCGCAGCAACCACTTCGGCGCCGACGCCGACGAGAAAAGCCCCGAGCGCCACCAGCAGGTCGGCATCGGCGGCGATGGCGACGCGCAGAAATCCGGCCATGAAGTGGGTATCGACCATCGCGTCCTGCAACTGCGCGCGCTGGCGGTCGATCCGCGCCGGCACCGGCATGCCGGAAATTTCCGCCAGCGCCGAGGTAAAGGCATCGCAGGCATCCAGCCCCAGCAAGTGATCGAAGCGATAGTCGGGCACGCCGGTGCGCTCCTTCAGCAGGTCGGCGGCTTTCGCCAGCGAGCGCCCGATCACCAGCGTGGCGACCGATTCGCCCATGGTTTCAATTTCGCATTTCGGCGTACCGCCGAAAGTCAGCGGCGTGTTTTCGACATCCACCAGATGGCCGTCGAGCGAATCGCCGATGTCGGGCAGCAGCACCGGGCGCAGGCCGAAGGCTTCGATCCAGTCGCGGATGCTCTCGGTGTCGCCGGGAGTCAGCATCGACGAGCACAGCACGTTGACCTGCTTGTGCCGCCGTCCCGCGACCCTCACCCTCAATCCCTCTCCCGGAGGGAGAGGGAAGCTGATTGCTCCTTCTCCCTCAGGGAGAAGGTCGGGATGAGGGCTGGCCGACTTTTCAATCATCACATCGATGATCGCCTCCAGCGCCAGCGCAAAACCGGTTTCGAGACAGCCCGAAAAGTCCGGCGTATTCACCGGCACCACGGCGGTCCTGGCGAACTGCGGATGCAACTCGCGGAAGCGCCTGACCAGGCGCTTGATGTCCACGCCCTGCGTTTCCGACAGACCCGTGGTCGGCAGGCCGATCACGTCGGGACTGTTCTTCTCGCAAATCACCTTCAGTCCTTCGATGACATTTTCATCGGCGCTCATGATGGTCGCCACCTGGTCCATGGCGGTGGTTTGCAGCGGAATCGGCTCGCGGAAGTGGCGTACGAAAAACACCTTGCCGAACGCCGTGCAGCCCTGCGAGCCGTGCAACATCGGGATGCAGTTGCGGATGCCAAGGAACGCCAGCGCCGCGCCCATCGGCTGGCTGGCCTTGAGCGGATTCACCGCGAGGGGTTTTGAGCGTTTGAGAATTTCAGCCATGAGAGTCGCTCCCCGCAGTCAATGGTTCGCCGACGGCCTTCTGCGCCGCCCACGGCGCCGGCTTGCGCACCTTGTCCCACACCGGCGATTCGATGGTCAGCGCCAGTTGGCGTACCAGCTCCAGCATGCCGTCATAGCCGGCGTAGCCGAACTCGCGTTCCTGGTTGATATCGAGGAAGGGAATACGCGCCTTCAACGCGGTGTAGAGATTGCGTCCGCCGGCGATCAGGATGTCGGCCTGGTAATCCTTGTAGGCCTGCAACAACGCCGTGGGGCTGCCGTCGGTAATCATTTTCGCGTCATCGCCCATGATTTCGCGGATGCGCGCCTTGTCTTCTTCCGTCGACTTCTTGGTGCCGGTGGCGACCACTGTCATGCCCAAATCCTGCAAGGCCGAAACCACCGACCAGGACTTGACGCCGCCGGTGTAGAGCAACGCCCGCTTGCCCTTCAGGCGCTCGGCCCACGGCGCTAACGCGGCGCGAATCTTCGCTTCCTCGCGGGCGATCATGGCTTCGGTGCGCGCCGTCAAACCGGGGTCGCGCAGCAGCCCGGCGAAATCGCGGAAGGCTTGCGAAGTGTCAGTGATGCCGTAAAAGCTGCCCTCGAAGAAGGGCACGCCATGGTTTTCTTCGAGCTTGCGCGCGACGTTGAGCAGCGCCTTGGCGCACACCACCATCGAAACTTTGGCGCGGTGCATGGTCTGCACTTCATGAAAACGCGCATCGCCCGACAGCGAACCGAGGATGCGCAGGCCGAGTTCGTCGAACAAGGGCGCGACATGCCAGAACTCGCCGGCGATGTTGTACTCGCCGATCAGGTTGATGTCATGCACCGTGATGCCAGGGCGCTGCGCCGATTCCGGCACCGGCTCCGGCTCGCGGGTGCCGATCACATGGCGGAACATGGCTTCGCCGGCAATGCGGTTGCCGAGGTTCTTGGTACCGTAGAAACCGGCGCAATCGACCGGCACCACCGGCACGCCCCAGCGCTCCGTGGCGGCCCTGGCCACGGCGCCGAGATCGTCGCCGATCAGCGCCGCGACGCAAGTGGAATAGAGGAAAACCGCTTTTGGCGCATGGTCGTCGATGGCCTGCTTGATGGCATGGAACAGCCGCTTCTCGCCACGGCCCATGATCACGTCCTCTTCGGTGAGGTCGGTGGTCATGCCGATGCGATACAGCGTCGGCCCGGAAGAGCGCGTGCCACGGTTGTCCCACGCATTGCCGGCGCAGGCGCTGGGGCCATGCACGATATGGGCGACATCGGCAATCGGCAACAGGGCGATTTGCGCGCCGTCGAAGGAACAGCCGCCGGCCGTCGCGCCCGGCTTTGCTTTGGCGCAACCGGACTTCTCCTTTTTGTTATGGACGCAGGCAGGTTCGTTCAGCAGTTGGGCGATTTCGGCGGCTTTCATGGCGGGCCTCGTGGGTTTGCGCAGTGATCCGCAAGCCCCATGCCAGGGCGCAACTCATTGACGCCACGGGAAAGTCGGCGCTGGCGAAACGGCGTTGCGGCAGCCCGCACATTGTTTTGTCGGCTTTGCGACATGGCAGCGTCGATTTGCCTCGATGCCGCCTCGAAGCTGTGTATTGACGCTGCATTGCGCGCTGGCATTGTTCCTGCATCGTCGTTCGGCATGAACGCCACCGACCTGCGCCCGCATCTGCTTGCCCTCGCGCGCTACCCCCACCTGCCGGAAACCCAGGCCCTGGCCGGCACCATCGCCCTCGCCCCGCGCCGCAAGGGCGCATGGCGGGCGCCAGTGGCCGGCCTCGATGGCGATGAATTCGATGCCTTGCTCATCGACTATTTTCCCGCCGCCGCATCGCTGCACCCGCTGCTGCACGCCTGGCGCGACGAAGCCGCCGCAATGCCGCGCCCGTCCGCCGACGAGTTCGACGATCTGGTCGCGCTGCTGCTGGCGCACCAGACCACCACGGCGCCGGATTCGCGCTGGCTGGCGCATGCCGTCGCCACCGCCAGCATGGCCGACAACCACCTGTGGCAAGACCTCGGCCTGCCCAGCCGGGTCGAACTCAGCGCGCTGATGCAAACCCGCTTCACGGCGCTGAAAACTAAAAATGTTGGCGACATGAAG
>Ga0209211_10001114_pt1 | contig 52692 bp, 54 predicted proteins | sample RifGroA2_FD_183992 | JGI IMG/M metagenome (GOLD analysis project Ga0209211, IMG submission 183992) | Groundwater microbial communities from Rifle, Colorado, USA - Groundwater A2 (SPAdes) (version 2) | ecosystem: Environmental > Aquatic > Deep subsurface > Groundwater | place: Rifle, Colorado... | reverse complement strand
GGCGGAGCCCAGCGAAACAATAATGCCGAGCATGGAAAACCATTGCAGCGGCACCAGCGAAAAGCCGGTCATCAGGTCGAAGTTGAGGCGGATCAGGCTGTACAGCGAATACTTGGATTCGCCGGCGGCGCGTTCTTCATGTTCGACCACCACTTCCGCCGGGCTGCGGGCAAAGGTGTAAGCCAGCGCCGGAATGAAGGTGGCGACTTCCTTGCAACTGTTGATGGCATTCACCACGCCGCGCGAATAGGCGCGCAGCATGTTGCCCTGGTCGGTGATTTTGATCCGGGTGATGTTCTCGCGCAGCCGGTTCATGGCCTTCGAGGCCCAGGTGCGGAACAGGCTGTCCTGGCGCTTCCTGCGAATGCTGCCGACGTAATCGTGGCCCTCGCGCATTTTGGCAACCAGCGTGCCGATTTCCTCCGGCGGATTTTGCAGGTCGGCATCCAGCGTGACGACGATGTCGCCCCGGCAATGCTCGAATCCGGCCATGATCGCCATGTGCTGGCCGGCGTTGGCGGCAAACAGAATGACGCGGGTGACATCCGGTCGTACCTCGAACTGCTGGCGCAGGATCGCCGCCGAACGGTCGCGGCTACCGTCGTTGATGAAGACGATCTCGTAAGTTTCGCCCAGCGCGTCGAGCGCCGGATAAAGGCGCGCAAACAAGGTGGCGAGAGTGGCCTCCTCGTTGTAGACGGGGATGACGATGGAGAGGTTGGGTGTGGGCATGGGGTGGTGTTTAAGCTGGAATGGTCTGCGGGGCTGCACTGGGAAAAGTTGGCTCTTCCGCCGTCTCACCAGCGCCAACTTTTCGGAATTCGAGACTTACCCCTTTGATTTTCCTCACGCGCCACCCCGCATTTTTTGCTCAATAGACCGAAGCGTATTTTGTATTTCTCGCTCCTTCAGCTCCGGGTCGATGTCTTGGATGTATTCGATGGCGGAAAAGTCATCGCCGCGTTTCCTGTTTTGCGGTGGTTCAAGCGCTTCAACGAGAAGAGCTTCCAGTGTTGCGACGAGAGCTGCAAGGGAGGAATTTAGCGAGGTTTCACGGAGGTTGCCTTCTTGAGTTACATCGAGGAGGCCAAACCAAGAAAAACGATTCCAGCGGCTGCCAAGGCGATCAACAGTATGTTCATGCAAGCGTTTGCCCAATGGCCGGTCAATGGCGCGTCCGACGTAAACCACTGTATGGTGGTCGTAGAGAATATAAATACCCTTTTGTTTCCCGAAATCCACCGGCTTGGATAGCGCCTGTTGCTTGCCATACATCTTCAGGTTATTACGCCACACGACAAGATCACGTTGCCAATACATGCCGAACGAATGAATAATCGAATCTGAGGAATCATCCTCAGATTCTGCGACGACTTCCGGCGTTTTTGCTTTGCTCGCAGGCACTGCCACCGGAACCACAGAGGAACTCCGCAGTGAAAATATCCCCTTCCCGACACGAATAAATGGTGATTTGTCGCCATCATGTTTTATAGATGACGACAGTTGAGCATTCACTGTTGCGGCTGGTGTTGCTCCATCAGTAGCGTAATAGCCACGAGACAAAATCTGCTCAGAAATCTCCGTGTAGCGCAAGGGCACACCAGCTTCCGTCAGCACTTTCTTGATTGCCTCTTTCCAAGACTTCTCCACGGAGTTCTCCAATCAGTAAAAGTATTTAAGCGAACTATAGGGGTCAGTGTTGGTTTGTTTCGGCACGACGCTCGCCTTGAAAATAGTCACCAACTGGCCCTTTTGATTGCCGGAGCATCAAACATGAACCGCCTGCGCTACCAGGCGCACGCCCAAGGCTGTGCACACCCGGTTTATGGTATCGAAGCGTGGCGAGGCATCGGACCGCAGCGCCCTGTACAGCGCCTCGCGGGTAATCCCGGAAGCTTTTGCGATTTCGCTCATGCCGCGAGCGCGCGCAGCCAAACCAAGCGCGTGCGCCAGTTCGGACGTATCGCCCTCTTCAATCACCATTGTCAAATAGGCGGCAATGTCTTCTTCGCTCTTGAGCTGCTCCGCCAGATCAAACTCGGGCAGACCGGCGATGCTGATCTTCTTGGTCATGGTTCACTCCTCAATACGCGCCGCGAGTTTCACGGCCTTGGCAACATCGGCGGACTGCGTGGATTTGTCGCCACCGCCCAGCATCACGATCAAAGTGTCGCCGCGCTGGATGTAATACATGCGCCAGCCCGCACCGAAATGCTCACGCATCTCGCACACCCCCTCGCCAACTGGCTTCACATCGCCAAGGCTGCCGCGTTGCGCCTTGTCCAGGCGACGCGCCAAACGAAGGCGCGTAACACGATCTTTCAGACCATCAAGCCATGCGCTGAATTCGGGGATGAGTCTGATCGAGTACACGCGCCAAATGTAACCAAACGATTACGAATAGTCAAGCCGAAGGGGGTCTGATTGTTTATAGCGTTAGCGGATCGCGGACTTTGGCGCCTACGGACTTGGCGGCGGCCACAAGCTGCTTGTCGCGGGTCACCAGAGCAGCCTGGGCATGCTGGCTGATGGCCAGATGCAAGGCATCGCCGGCGCGCAAGGGCAGGTCGAAGCGCGTCAGCAGCCTTTGCGCTTCCGTTTGGTGATGGCCGGCGCAAGCGATGAGTTCGCAGGATTCGTTGACGAAAGCCGTGATCGCCCGGTAGGTACGCGCGGCGGAGTCGGCACCGAGTTCGCCGCGACGCAGCCTGATACCGAGGGCCGATGCGCATTCCGTCAGCCCCCAGTCGCTGAAGGCCAGGGGCTGGCGGCGGGACGCGATCCATTTGCCGACGGATTCCGACATCGGTTCGCGGACGAACAAGGCGAGGACAACGGCTGTGTCGAGGTAAAGCATCAGTAGCCCGTATCGCGCATTTCGCGGACCAGATCGGTGGCGGAGGTTTCCACGGCGGGCATCGATTCACGGAAGGCGCGTATCGCCTGCCAGTCGGGCGGACGCTTGACCGGTCGGATCGGCGACAGTTGCGCCACGGGGTGTCCGCGACGGGTGATGACAAGCTCCTCGCCACTTTCGACGCGAGCGAGATACTCGGAAAGATGGGCCTTGGCTTCGGCAACGGTGCAGGTGCTCATGGTTCTTAAGTAGTCATCTTGATGACCATCATGATAGCCATTCAGGAGCCGACTCGCAAGTTCGACGTCAGACTCGTTAGCCGCAATCAACGAAATACTGGTCCGCCCGACAGGACTCGAACCTGTTACCCCCGGCTTAGAAGGCCGGTGCTCTATCCAGATGAGCTACGGGCGGATGCACTGCGCGACAAGTTTACAGGGAAACCGGCCAGCGAACCACGATTGACCCAAACACCGCAACTATCGGCGACGCCGGCATAAGGCTGAAGAAGAAGATTGCATGCGGAGGACAATTAACGGATAATGCCGCGTTCTGGTTTCGGCAAGATGCCCGCTGTCGCTGGCATCGTCCGCGCTGAAACATAAATCTGACGCTTCATTCTGTCGGTTCGCCAAACCCACGAACCGCGCTTGCACCTGAAAGGACCATGAAATGAAAGACGGTATCCACCCGAAATACGCCGAAATCGAAGTTACATGCAGTTGCGGCAACAAGTTCACGACCGGCTCCACCAGCGGCAAAGCGCTGCATATCGAAGTCTGCTCCGCCTGTCATCCGTTCTATACCGGCAAGCAGAAGATTGTCGACACGGCCGGACGCGTTGAGCGTTTCCGCCAGAAGTACAGCAAGAAGGCGGCCTGAGCCTGCGCCAAGGCGGCAAGCCACGCAAAAAAGGCAGCCCGCGGGCTGCCTTTTTAGTTGCGGCCGTCGCGCTTGCGCCGACAAAACCGGCGCTACGCCTTCGTTTTCAGGGTAATTGGAACCTCGCAACGTGCCCGACCTGACTGATCGCAACCACACGCCCGCACCCAACCTGGCGCGCTACGGCACGCTGCTGCTGTGCGCCATCTGGCTGCTGGCGGGCGCCATGGGGCACGACCCATGGAAGGCTGACGACGTTCTCCATCTCGGGGTGGCGTTTGGCATGGCCGGGAGCGATTGGCTGGTGCCGCGCATCGCCGGCGACCCTTGGCTGGTTTCACCGCCGCTGTATCACTGGCTGGCGGCCCTCTGCGGCAAACTGCTGGAGGAACTGTTGCCCTGGCACGACGCCGCCCGGCTGGCTTCGGTGGTGTTCGGCGCCGCCTTTCTGGCGAGTCTTTCACGCATGGCGCAGCGACTGCTGGGGGCCAGCGCCGCGCTGGCCGCGCCTTTGCTGGCCATCGGCACCCTTGGCCTGCTGGTGCCGCTGCACGAGGCACAGCCGGCCATCGTGGCGATCACCGGTTTCATCATGTCTTTATGGGGCCTCTCGGTCTGGCGACAGGAGCCGCTACGTGGCGGTTTGATCTATGGCGCGGCGATGGGCATCGGCTTCCTCGGCGCCGGCATCGATGGCGTCGTCATTGCGCTGGCGACCGGCCTGATGCTGGCCCTGCACCCGGCATGGCGGACGCGGGGCAGTCTCGTCGCCTGGCCGGCCGCTGCGGTCGTCGCGCTGCTGCTGATGCTGCCGTGGCCCTGGCTGCTGCGACAGCAGTCCCCCGCCCTGTTCGACATCTGGTGGACCGCCGAAAAGACCAGCCTGACCCTGCGCGGCGGCTTCGATCGCGACCACCTTGAGATGCTGGCCTGGGCCAGTTGGCCCGTGCTGCCCCTGGCCTTGTGGAGCCTCTGGCTGGAGCGCAGGCATCTGCTCAAGCCGCCCAACGCCCTGCTGCTGGCCGCCACCGTAGTGGCGCTGTTCGCGTTTTTTGCCGACAGCGCCAAACCAACGGCACTGATGCCCGCGCTCGTTCCGCTCACCTTGCTCGCCGCGGCGGGCGCCGGTCGGCTGCGACGCGGCGCGGCCAGCGCCTTCGACTGGTTCGGCATGATGACGTTCACGCTCATCGCGGGGCTGATCTGGCTGGGCGGCATTGCCATGCTCACCGGGGAACCGGCGCGAGTCGCCAAGAACTTCAGCAAACCGGCGCCCGGCTTCATTGCCGAAACGTCCACCCTGGCCATCGTTCTGGCGATCGCCGCCACGGTCGGCTGGATCGTGGTCATGCTGCGCACGCCGCGTTCGCCCTGGCGCGCGGCGGCGCGCTGGAGCGTGGGGCTGACGACCATCTGGGTATTGCTGGCGGCGCTGTGGCTGCCGTGGATCGACTATGGCAAGAGTTACCGTGGCGTCAGCGCCGACTTTCGTCACGCCCTCGGCAATCATCCCGGCTGCATCGCCCGGCGCGGACTGGGGCTGGCGCAACGCGCCTCGCTCGACTACCACGACGGCATTCGCACGGTCGGCGGCAACCGCGCCAGGGACTGCCGCTACCTGATCACGCAGGCCGCACCGCGCACCGAGCGCGAACTGACCGGCTGGACGCTGATCCGCGAAACCTCGCGTCCCGGCGACAAGAGCGAACGCCTGCGACTGTATCACCGCGCGAGCGACTAAAGTTTCAGAAAATGCTCGCGGTAGTACTTGAGTTCGTCAATCGACTCGATGATATCCGCCAGCGCCTCATGCCGACCGTGCTTCTTCAGCCCCTTCGCCACCTCGGGCTTCCAGCGCTTGCACAGTTCCTTGAGGGTCGACACGTCGAGGTTCCGGTAATGGAACCAGTCCTCGAGTTTCGGCATGTAACGCGCCATGAAGCGCCGATCCTGGCAAATCGAATTGCCGCACATCGGCGTGGTCTGGCGCGGCACGTGGCGGCGCATGAATTCCAGCGCCTGCGCCTCGACCTCGGCTTCGTTGAGAATGGAATCCTTGACCCGCTGTATCAGGCCGGAACGACCGTGGGTTTTGCGGTTCCACTCGTCCATGGCGTCGAGCACGGCGTCGGGCTGATGCACCACCCAGGTCGGCGCCTCGGCCACGATGTCGAGATTCGAGTTGGTGACCACCAGCGCCAGCTCTATGATGCGATCACCGTCCGGATTTAGCCCCGTCATTTCCATGTCCAGCCAGACGAGTGCGTTCTGATCCTGTGCCATAATTTTTCCCTGCCCGTTCTTGTGTAAGCTGCATTTTCGCACAGCGCGCCAAACCTCCCCATGACCTCATTCCAGTTCACACTGTTGTTTCTCGCCGCCCTGGCCGTATCCACGACACTCCGTCTCTGGCTCGACCTCAGGCATCTGCGCCATGTCGTCGCCCATCGCGATCAGGTGCCGGCGGATTTCGCCGACCGCATCGATCTGGTCGAGCATCGCAAGGCCGCCGATTACACCGTGGCCAAGGTGCGCCTCGGCCTGCTTGAAATCGTCGTCGATACCGCCTTGCTGCTGGCCCTGACGCTGGGCGGCGGACTCGACCTGATCGATCAGGCTTTGCGCGCATGGCTCGGCAGCGGCTATGCGTACGGCCTCGCCCTGTTCGCCGGCGTCGGCCTGCTCGGCTTTGCCATCGGCCTGCCGGCCAGCCTCTACCGCACCTTCCGCATCGAGGCGCGCTTCGGCTTCAACAAGCTGACCTGGCCGCTGTGGTTCGCCGACCTGGCCAAGGGCGCCGCGCTTACCGTGCTGATCGGCGGCCCGCTGCTGCTCACCGTGCTGTGGCTGATGGATGTCATGGGCGCGCGGTGGTGGCTTTACGTCTGGCTGCTTTGGCTCGGCACCAACCTGCTGGTGCTGTTGCTCTACCCGAACGTCATCGCGCCGCTGTTCAACAAATTCACGCCGCTCGACGACGCCTCGCTCAAGGAGCGCATCGAAGCCCTGCTCGCGCGCTGCGGCTTCACCACTTCGGGTCTGTTCGTCATGGACGGATCGAAACGCTCGGGGCACGGCAACGCGTATTTCACCGGCTTTGGCCGCAGCAAGCGCATCGTGTTTTTCGACACCTTGCTGGAAAAACTCAGCGCCCAGGAAATCGAAGCCGTGCTGGCGCACGAACTCGGGCATTTCCATCATCGCCACGTCATCAAGCGCATCGCCCTCTCCGGCGCTTTGAGCCTGGCCTTTCTCTGGCTGCTCGGACAACTGATCGATCAGTCGTGGTTCTACGCCGGACTGAAAGTCGGCTCTGGCGGTACGGCGATGGGCCTGCTGCTGTTCTCGATGGTGCTGCCGGTGTTCCTCTTTCCACTGGCGCCGCTGACCTCGGCGCTGTCGCGCCGCCACGAATACCAGGCGGACGCCTACGCCGCGAAACAAACCGTCGCCACCGACCTGATCGCCGCGCTGGTCAAACTCTATCGCGACAACGCCGCGACCCTGACGCCGGACCCGCTGCACTCGCTGTTCCACGATTCCCACCCACCCGCCAGCCAGCGCATCGCCCGGCTGAACAGACTCTGAAGGGAGCCACCATGAACCAAGTCTGCGATCTGTCCAAAGGTAAATGCAAACCCTGTGAAGGCGGCGTACCGCCGCTCGGCGACGATGAAGCGGCCAAACTGCTGGCCACGCTCGACGGCTGGCAGCGCCAGGGCAATCTCATCACCAAGACCTACCGCTTCAAGAACTACTACGAGACCATGGCCTTCGTGAACGCCACGGCATGGATCTCGCATCGCGAGAATCACCACCCCGATCTCGCCGTCGGCTACAACCAGTGCGGCGTCAGCTACAGCACGCACGCGATTGGCGGCTTGAGCGAGAACGACTTCATCTGCGCGGCGAAGATCGATGCCCTGCTCACGCTGTAGTTTTCGTTGAACGGTTCATTGAACAGCTCGTTGCTCCGGCGCGGCACCATCGTCGCCGCCTTCGGTCGGCATTACGAGATCGAGCTGGCCGACGGCAAGCTGGCCACAGGCTACCCGCTCGGCAAGAAAAGCCCCTTCGCCGTCGGCGATGAAGTCGACCTGACCGCCGACGGCCAGATCACTGGCCACGCGCCGCGCCGCAGCCTGCTCTACCGCAGCGACGCCTACCGGCAGAAGCTGATCGCCGCCAATGCCACGCAACTACTGCTGGTGGTCGCCACCGATCCGTCATTTTCCGACATGCTGCTCAGTCGCGCGCTGGTCGCCGCCGAACATGAAGGCCTGCAATCCGTCATCGTCCTCAACAAATGCGACCTCGCCGCCGCGCTGCCCGACGCTCTGGCAAATGCGCGCGCCCTGCTGGCACCGTTTGCGGCGCTGGGCTGTCGCGTCGTCGAACTGTCGGCCAGGTTCGATGCCGCACCGCTGCTGCCGCTGCTGGCCGGCGAAAGCTCGGTGCTGGTCGGTCAATCCGGCATGGGCAAATCCACCCTGATCAACGCCTTGGTCCCCGGCGCCGCAGCCGCCACGCGCGAAATCTCGACCGCGCTCGACACCGGCAAGCACACCACCACCTATGCCCGCCTCTACAAGCTGCCGAACGGAGGAACGCTGATCGACAGTCCCGGTTTGCAGGAATTCGGCCTCAAGCACCTGACGCCGCAGGCTATCGAATTCGGCTTCGCCGAGTTCCGTCCCTTCCTCGGCCAGTGCCGCTTCCGCGATTGCCAGCACGACGCCGAGCCCGGCTGCGCGATCAAGCAAGCCGTCGGCGCTGGTACCATCCACGCACGCCGTCTCGAACACTTCCGCCAATTCATTTCCGAAAATCGTCATGGATCGCACTGAACGCTTCTACAAAATCGACCAGATGATTCACGAGCGGCGCCTGGTGTCGCTCGCCGAACTGATGGCGGCACTGGAAGTCTCGCGCGCCACCTTGAAGCGCGACCTCGAATACATGCGCAACCGGCTCAATGCGCCGATCGTCTGGGATCGTGAGGCCGGCGGCTACCGCTTCGACACCCCGCACCCGGACGGCGGCGCCCAGTACGAACTGCCCGGCCTGTGGTTCAACTCCGGCGAAGTGCATGCGCTGCTGACCATGCAGCACCTGCTCACCGATCTCGATCCCGGCGGCATCTTGACGCCGCACATCCAGCCGCTGATCGCCCGCCTCAACAACCTGCTCGGCAGCGCCGAAAACACCGCCGAGGAAATCCGCCGCCGCGTGCTCATCGTCGGCCTCGGCAAGCGCAACCTGCAACTCGCGCATTTCGAGAAAGTCGGCGCCGCGCTGCTGCGCCGCAAGCGCCTGGCCATCACCTATTTCGCCCGTGGCAGCGGCGAAACCACCGAGCGCGAAGTCTCGCCGCAACGCCTGGTGTACTACCGCGAGAACTGGTATCTGGATGCCTGGTGCCACCTGCGCCAGGGCCTGCGCAACTTCGCCCTCGATTCGATCCAGCACGCCAACGTCATCGAACGCAAGGCCCGCGAGGTTTCGCACCGCACCATGGACGAAGCCCTCGGCGCCGGCTACGGCATCTTTTCCGGGCGCACCCTGCAACACGCCAAACTGCGCTTCACGCCCGAACGCGCGCGCTGGGTGGCGCAGGAAACCTGGCACCCGAAACAGAAAGGCAAATTCGCCGCCGACGGCTCCTGGCTGCTCGAATTCCCCTACGCCGACCATCGCGAACTGATCATGGACATCCTCAAGTTCGGCGCCGATGTCGAAGTGCTCGCCCCGCCCGACCTGCGCCAGCGCGTCGCCGCCGAGGCCGCGAAACTGACGCAGCTTTATGCCGCCGCGCCGAAGCCGGGCCACAAGCCAAAACTCGGTTAGCGGGGTGGCGAATCAGGGATGAGCGGCACGGAAGTGTCATTCGAGGCGCGGCGATATAATCGACGCGGTTCGCATCACGCGGCCCAAACAACACTCGGGTGAGTTCATGAAACCTTCCATGGCATTACAGGCAAATCGAGACTGGATTCGAAGCGTGGTGGAACGCCACGGCGCGCGCAACCCACGCGTATTCGGTTCGGTCGTCCATGGCACGGATCAGGAAGCCAGCGACCTCGACCTCCTGGTCGATCCCATAGAAGGCCGGACCACGCTCCTCAGCCTGGTGCGGATCAAGCGAGACATCGAGGCGATGACCGGCGTCACCACCGACGTCCTCACTCCGATGTCTCTGCATGAGCGTTTCCGCCAGGCCGTGCTGGCAGAAGCACTGCCCGTATGAGCAACAAGGCGCGCCGCGTGCCGGAGCGGCTGCAGGACATGCACGAGGCCATCGCCAACGTCCGCGACGACCTTGGAGCCTCAACCAAAGAGGATTTCCTGGCCGACGGCAAGACACAGCGCGCCGTAATCGAGAGCCTGATCGTCATCGGCGAAGCAGCCAACCTGGTCATGCGTCTCGATCCCGACCTCGAAAGTCGCGCCCCCGATGCCTGGCAACAGTTCCGCGACGCCTACGACATGCGCATCGTTCTGACCCATGAATATTTCCGTGTCGATGCCGCCGTGGTTTGGGAGACGGTCAAAAGCGACCTGCCGCAGTTGAATGCGCTGGTCGAATCCTTGCTGGGCTGACCGGCTGGCTGCCCGCTGATTGCCGCCCGCCTCGCAAATCAATTCAAGCTTTGCTCCTTTGAGTCTGCTTGATTTCCAAATGTCTCTGACCCCTTTCCGCTTCAATGTGCAACTGCCACGACAATCAATTCGAGCCTGGCCCATTTGATTCTGTGAATTCAATCCGGGCGGCCCCTTTAGTGCGCGAGCAGGCGGAATGTGTAAGCTACATCGCAGGTATGATCTGGCGATGATCCGGCCAGAACGTTTCTCCGGCACCATCGAATGCACACGAGCCAGTTTGCGAGTCGAGCGGGGGTTAATCCATATCAGCCGTTGTCAATGAGGTCGCTTCGCCATGAACCACGCTGTATTTGTATGGAACGCGCGTTACGAGACGGGACTGGACGTCGTCGACTATCAGCACCGGCGCCTGGTGGAACTGCTCAACCAGTTGGGCGAGCTGTACTCCCGCGAAGACACTCCCGAAGAACTGCTGCGCGTGTTTGACGAACTTGCCGCCTATACCGTCTACCACTTCCAGACAGAAGAGAAGCTCATGGCCGAGATGGATATCTCGGTCGGGCACGCCGCTCCGCACCGCGCCGCGCATGCCGACTTCATACGCCAGGTAGGCGAAGCGCGTGGTTTGGTGGAACAGAACCCGGTGCAGGCGATGAGCAAACTGCTCACCTTCCTTTCCCGCTGGCTGGTCGACCATATCCTCGGCGTGGACCGGCGCTTCGTTGCCGAGGTGCTGGCCCTAAAGGCACAGAAGCCCCCCGCCGAAGCGGCGCAACTCGCCGATGAGCAAACGGCGGATGTGACCACCGTGCTATTAACGGCGATGCAAGGAATCTACGACGACCTGGCGGCGCGCACCCATGAATACCAGGAAGCGAATCGCCGTCTCCAGGTGGAAATGACAGAGCGGCAGCGGGCAGAGGAGCAGTTGGCGGCGCGGATGAGGGAGATTACCTGCCTGTATCGCATCTCCACCATCCTGGAACAACATGGCAAAAGCATGGAGCGCATCCTCAGGGAGGCGGTGGACGCGTTCGCCGAGCAGTGGCCCTGGGGCCGGCACGTGGCGGTGCGGCTTGCCACCGAGCTCGGGTGCTGGCAATCGACCGAGACGTTTCCCGATGGATACACCTGCACTCGCGACGTCCTGGTGGAAGGCCGCTGCTACGGACGGTTTGAGATCGCCTGCGATCCCACGACCGGCGATTGTTCGCGCGAGCCGAGCGCAGAAGCATGCATGCTGCTCGACCGGCTGACGGAGCGCGTCGCACAGTACATAGCAGGCGCGCTGGGCCAGAAAGAGCGCCGCAAGCTCTCGCAGGCCGTGGCGCAGAGTCCGGTGTCCATCGTGATCACCGATCGCGATTCCCTCATCGAATACGTCAACACCACTTTCTGCGAGCTGACCGGCTACACCGTCGCGGAGGCTGTCGGCCAGAACCCGCGCATGTTCCAGTCGGGCGAAACGCCGCCCGAGGTCTATAAGGACATGTGGGAAAGTCTCCAAGCCGGCTGGCAATGGCAGGGGGAACTGCGCAACCGCAAGAAGAGCGGCGAACTGTATTGGGAATATTCCGTCATCTCGGCGATATTCGACGAGGAGGGCTACATCACCAATTACGTGGCGGTGAAGGAGGATATCACCGAGCGCAAGAAGATCGAGGAAGCGCTGCGCATCGCCGCCACCGCCTTCGAGTCCCAGGAAGGCATGCTTATCACCGATCCCGGCGGCACGATCCTGCGCATCAACCGGGCCTTCACCGAGATCACGGGCTACAACGTCGAAGAGGCGGTGGGCGAGAAAATGAGCCTGCTCAAGTCGGGCCGCCACGACGTGGCCTTTTATGCGGCGATGTGGGACAGTATCCAGAGCACAGGATCGTGGCAGGGCGAAGTCTGGAACCGGCGCAAGAACGGCGAGGTGTATCCCGAATGGCTGACCATCACGGCCGTGATTAATGACGCCGGGGAAATCACCCACTACGTCGGCACACTGACCGACATCACCCTGCGCAAGGTCGCCGAAGACGAGATCAAGCATCTGGCCTTCTACGATCCACTGACCCGGCTGCCGAATCGGCGGCTGCTGCTGGACCGCATGCAGCAGGCTCTGGCTTCCAGCGCCCGCAACGGACGCGCGGGAGCGCTGCTCTTCATCGATCTCGACAATTTCAAGACGTTGAATGACACGCTCGGTCACGACATCGGCGACCTGCTGCTGCAACAAGTCGCCCAGCGTCTTGCCTCCTGCGTGCGCGAAGGCGATACTGTGGCCCGGTTTGGCGGCGACGAGTTTGTGGTCATGCTCGAAGACCTGAGCGAAAATCCTCAGGAAGCCGGCGCCCAGACCGAAAGCGTTGGCGAAAAAATCCTCGCCACCCTCAACCTGCCCTACCTGCTCGCCGGCCACCCACACCACAGCACCCCGAGCATCGGCGCCACCCAGTTCAGCGGCCACAAGACCGGCATCGAAGAATTGCTGAAACAGGCCGACCTGGCCATGTACCGGGCCAAGGCCGCAGGCCGCAATGCCCTGCGCTTTTTCGATCAGGAAATTACGCCTCTACCCTTTTCTCTCTAATTCGAGCGTGGCCCCTTTTCCCATCGGAGTGCTTCGCCGAGCCAATGGCGATAGGCGTGGTAGTCGTCCTCGCCGAAGAAGCAGGCCTCGCCGACTGCCATTGGGGTCAGCATCAAATTCAATTTTGGCGGACTCGAAAGCGCGATCATCACTTCGATAGTCGGCGCTGGCGAAACGGCGACCAGGCCGGCGGCGGCAGGCCCGGGGTGGAGGAATGTGAAACCCTGACGGAGCCACGGGCCTGCCGGCGCCGGTCGGGGGATACTCCGACTCATTTTCCATCTAATACCTAACACGGTATACTTCAGCCATGAGTTCCCCGCCTCGCCATGAACGACCGCTGCACTGGGTTGGTTCCGCCAAACGCGATCTGCTGGATTTTCCCGGCGACGTGGTCGGCGATTTTGGCTACGGGCTGGGTGTCGTGCAATTGGGTGGCCAGCCGCCGGCGGCAAAGCCGTGGAAGGGCGAGGGGCCGGGCGTGTTCGAGTTGGTCGAGGATCATCGTGGCGACACGTATCGGGTGGCCTACACGGTGCGGTTCGCAATGGCGGTGTATGTACTGCACTGCTACCAGAAGAAGTTGCCTTCCGGTAGCCGTACCTCCAGGACCGACATCGACCTGATCCATGAACGATTGAAGTTGGCTCGCAATGACTACGAGGTGAGATATGGCAAAGTCAGTGGCAAAGAAGACTGAACAGGTAGACGTGGGTACGGGCGATGTGTTCAAGGACCTCGGCTTTGCCGATGCCGACGAACGCCAGTTGCGCACGCAACTGGCGATGCGCCTCAACGATCTGATCAAGGAGCGCAAGCTCACGCAGACGGCAGTCGCCGGGATTTTCGGCATCCCCCAGCCGCACATTTCCGAGCTGCGCAATTACAAGCTCAGCCGCTTTTCGTCCGAGCGCCTGTTGCACTTCATCACCCAGCTCGACCGGGATGTGGAAATCGTCATTCGCCCAAAGGCGGCGAATCACGCGGCGGGCCTGGTGTCGGTGCTGGTGGCGGCCTGAGTTTCAGAATCAGAACGGCCAGACTCGAATTTAATTCTCGAAAGTCGGCGCTGGTGATACGGCGATTTCGAGGCCGGCGCCGGCAGGCCCGGGGTGGAGGAATGTGAAACCCTGACGGAGCCACGGGCCTGCCGGTGACGGTCGGGCGCGGAGTGGATCAGGCGAAGACGACCGAAACCTGGCCTGCGGATTTGGAGCGGGAAGCCGGCTTGACGACGATCTCGACATCGCGCCAGTTTCAAACGCGCCTCGACAATGTCCATTTCATGCTTCGGCGTTGCGATTCCCTTGTGCGACTTTTTCTGGAAGCAATGCAGCACATACACTGCATTCCTGAACCGGACTGTATAGACGGCGCGGTAGGTATTTCCATCGTTGTCTTCGACAACTTCCAAAACCCCGGCGGAACCGAAGCCCTTGAGTACCTTCGCCTTGTCGAACCTGAACCCGTTTTGCGCCAGATGCAGCGCATAACCCATGACGTCGACAACGGTTTTCTTCCAGCTCATGTCCCGCGATACTCGCGCTGCCGTTGCATTTTCCAGCTCTCAAACCTTACCCGGCGGCGACGCGGGTACATTGCCCGGTGGCTGTCGCAGCGGCAGCCAGATGCAAAACGTCGCGCCCTGCCCCGGCGTGCTGGCAACATGCAAGCTCCCGTGATGGCGCTGAACGATGCCGTAGGAGAGTGAAAGCCCGAGGCCCACGCCTTGCCCGATCGGCTTGGTGGTAAAAAACGGATCGAAGACCCGGCTCAAATGTTCGGCCGCGATGCCGCAACCCGTATCCGCGACCTCCACCCAAGCCCCGTCATCGCGGGTACCGGTACTGACGGTAATGGTGCCTGGACCACTGATCGCGTCCGCGGCATTCAACAGCAGGTTCAAGAAGACCTGGTTGATTTCCGACGGCAGACACTCGACTTCCGGCAAGTCGCCGAAAGCCTTGACCAGTTCGATGTGGCCCATCCTGCCCTGAACCAGATTCAGGGTCGACTCCAGGCCGCGATGGAGATCGGCCAGTTGCCACTCCTGCGCATCGAGCTTGGCGAAGTCGCGCAGATCCCGAACGATATTCTTCACGCGCGCCAAACCGTTCTTTGATTCCGTCACCAGCGCGAAGGCATCCTCCTTGAGAAACTTCAGGTCGACCGCGGAGCGCAGGTCTTCCACCTTTCTTTGCTCTTCGGGCGGCAGCGCCATCGTGTGCTGCTCGCATGCATCGACCAGATCCAGCAGGCTGTGCAGATAGCCATCCACGCTGCCCAGGTTGGAATTGACGAAACCCACCGGATTGTTGATCTCGTGCGCCACACCGGCGGCAAGTTGTCCGATGGCGGCCATGCGCTCCGACTCGCGCAGTTGGCTCTGGGTGTCGGCGACTTCCCGGCTCGCTTGCCGCAGCCCGTCGTTGGCCTGTATCAGTTCTTTCGTGCGCTGCGCGACCACCTGTTCCAGGTGATCGCGGTAGCGCACCACTTCCGCTTCCGCCTGATTCCGCCGCGCCGCCGCCTCTTCGAGCTGGCGCGACATTTCATTGAAGGCCTGCGCGGTTTCGGCCAGTTCGTCGCGTCCTCGCACCTCCAGCCGGAAACTCAGTTCGCCGGCCGCGATATGACGTGAAGCTCGCCGCAGTTGCGCCAGCCCCCGCGTCAAATACGATCCCAGGGCGAAGGAAAACAATGCCACCAGGCCCATCTCAAGCGCTGCGATCAAGGCCGCCTGACGCCGCGCCGCTGTCAGTACCTGTTGCAGGGCTCCGGTAGCGAGTCCGATCTCCACCCGCCCGTAGGATTGATCCGCGACCTTGATTTCCTCGAAGACAACAAGCACGCCGTCATTGCTGCCGTCAAGACCGTGGTCGGCATGAAACTCCCGGCGCAACATGTCCGGCTTGCCCCCTTCCGCCAGGACCATGCCCTTACGACCCCGTACCCGCGCGTATTCCATGCCCGGATTGGTCAACACCTCCTGCACCACGCTTTCCAGTAAAGCCAGGTCGCTTGCGAGCACGGCATTCTTGGTGGTCGTCGCAAACAGGCGTACTGCCGTATGCGCGCGTTTCGACAGTTCATCTTCATTGGAGCGCCGCAGGTAATCGAGCGAAGTGAAAATCAGGATTGCCAACAGCACCGCCTCGATACAGGCGACGCCGAGAATGATCTTGAGACGGAAAGACATGCGGCGATTACTTGCCCAGATTGTCAGGCAGCTTCACGTCGAGAGCGCGGAGCGAATCGTAGTCGGAATCCCGCGCCACGCCGATGCCTTTGAGGGCAAGGAGTTTCAATGCCGCCTGGCCTGCCGGCTCCGAATCGGCCGCCAGCATGGCCGCCCGCAGTCGCGCAACCACATCGGTCGGCAAGCCGCGGCGGGCGATAAAGGGATGCGGCGGATAACCCGGCGTGGTCCACAACACCCGCAATTGTCCGCGCACCGCCGGTTGCAGCAGGTCGAAGGTCCGCGTGGCGCCGCCGCCGGCCGCATGCATTCCCTTGGCCACCGTCAAAAACGCCGAATCGTGGGATCCCACGTAATGGGGCGTAAACGGAATATGCAGTTTGTCTAGATGAGCGCGCGGAATGATACTGGCCGCCGCCGCCGCCTCGGCGGGAAAGGCCAGATCGGTGCCGGCCAGGTCCGCCAGGCTGCGATAGGGGCTGTCCTTGCGCACCACCAGAATCCCCACCAGAATGCTGTCTTTCTCCTTGGCGAAAGCTTCGTAGCCACGACCGTGATGCCGCACGGCGTAGGTCAGCGGATTCGAATAGGCGAAGTCGTATGCCCCCGCCGTCAGACGCTGCTCGAATGTGGCGATATCCCTGGCGGTTTCCAGTTGCAGCGCGATGCCCGCTTTTTCGCCCAGATAGGCCAGAATCGGGGTCCACAAACGGGCCACCTCGCTTGCCGACTGCTGCGGTATGACGCCGAAAGAATAGGTACGAACAGGATTCTGGCCCCATGCGGTGGACAGCCACGCCAGAAGGATTGCCGGACCAAACACCGCCCGGACCAGCGAATAGCAGCGTCGCCCCATGTCCATTTTCCCCATCGCCATAGCACTACCGCCTGTTTGATGTTCGCAAGTTCGCGCCCGGCGCCAAGCGAAGCGTTGATGATGGCGCTGGCTCCACTATATCCTTCGACATAAATACATCAAGTCGTCCACGGCGCAAGAGTCAGTCGTGGTGGAAATGCTTGGGCAATACCACCCGAAAGCGCGTTCCCTTGCCTGGCGTACTGTCCACTTCGATGCGGCCGCCGTGCTTCTGCACGATGCCATAGGACAAGGACAACCCCAGGCCGGTGCCCTCGCCGACCGGCTTGGTGGTGAAAAAAGGATCGAAGATGCGGCCCAGATGCTCGTGCGGAATGCCCTTGCCGGTGTCCTCCACCTCCACCCAGACGTTGTCGTCGTCCTGCCCGGTGCGCAGGATGATGAGGCCATGCTCCTCGATGGCCTGACCGGCATTCACCAGCAGATTCATGAACACCTGGTTGATCTGCGACGGGAAGCATTCGATTTCCGGAATGCCGGCGTATTCCCGCGTCACTTCGGTCTTGTACTTGAGCTCGTTCCACACCACGTTGAGGGTGCTGTCCAGACCCCGTTCCAGGTTCGCCCATTGCTTTTCCGACTCGTCCACGTGGGAGAAGTCTTTCAGGTCCTGGACGATGCGCCTGATACGCTGCAATCCATCCACCGATTCGGTCAACAACTTGCTGATGTCATCACGCAGGTAGCCGATATCGACTTGTTGTTTCAGGGCGATCAGCACGGACCGGGTTTGTTCCGTCATTTCGCCTTCGCCCCGTTCGTAGGCGGACAGCACTTGCAGCAGATCCTCCACGTAGCCCTGCAAGGTGCCCAGATTCGAATTCACGAAACCCACCGGATTGTTGATTTCATGCGCCACGCCAGCCGCCAATTGACCGATCGACGCCATCTTTTCCGATTGCAGCAACTGGGCATGAGCTTGCCCCAGTTTCGCGATCAGTTCCGCCTGCGCCGCCTTTTCCGCGTGCAGCGCCGTGTTCGCCGCCGACAGATCGGTCGTCCGCTCCAGCACCTTTTCCTCAAGCTGGTCGCGCGATTCGCGCAGGGCCTGCTCGGCCTGAATGCGTTCGGTGACGTCGTCGTAGCCATAAACGCGACCGATGATGCGCTCGCCGAGATACTGCGGTCGCGACCGGCATTCAAAGACGCGACCGTCGCGGAGCCTGAAAGTGTCCTTGGTCTCGTTGGCGTCGACGATCTCGCGCAAGCGGCGGCGACAGGTGTCGGATTCGACCACGCTGGCGGCGATGAAGTCGAGGATGGCCGCATCGTCGTGGCTCATCAGCAAATCGTCCGGAATGTTCCACATGCCGCTGAACAGGCGATTCATGTTGGCGATCCGGCCCTGCCCGTCGATCACCAGGATGCCGTTGCCGGTCGATTCCAGCGTGGCCCGCAACTGCGACAGTATCTGCGCCAGATCATCTTCGGCGATGCTCTCCACCTGTACGTCCCTGGCCTGAACCAGCAGCATGGGCTTGCCATCGTGCTCGACGACGCGAACGGACTTGCGGACCGTCAGCGTCGAACCGTCGGCGCAAAGATACAGTCCTTCCTGAACCTCGATGTCCTGATACTGGCCATTGCGGACATCCTCCCAGTAGAAGACATCCTGCAACGCGCTTTCGATATCGGTGATGGTCCGCGTCAGCAGTTCCTCCACGGAATAGCCGAGTGCCTGCCCGACGAAGCGATTGGCGGCGACGATCCGCAGATCGGTCGGCGCCACCAGCAACAGCATCTGCTCGCAGTGATCCAGCAACAGACGGTCGAAATCGCTCATTTCCTTGCGCCCTCTTTGCCGGGACTGTCGGCATCGAAGTAGTAGCTGACCTGCTGGCGCGGACTGAGGTAGTTGTAGATCTCGCGCGGCACTTGTCCCGGCCGGATCGCCTTGGCGATGTTGGCGTCGGTCTCATGCGCCATGTCCACCAGGATCGCTTCCTCCTTGGGGATTTCGGCGTCGTACACCACGATCAGCGGTTTCATCGGCTGGGTGGTGTTGACGGTGGCGACCATGCCGATGACGCCGTTCGAAAGCTGCACGATCGTACCCGGCGGGTAAACCCCCAGGCAGCGAATGAAGACTTGCAGCAGCTTCGGATCGAACTTGCCGCGCAAGCGGGCGAACATCAGCGACAAGGCCTCGTGCGGCGTCAGGGCGTCGGCGATATTCACCGGATTGCACAGCTCGTCATAATGGTTGGCGATGGCGACGATGCGAGCCAGCAAACCGATCGCGTCGCCCTTGAGTTTCGCCGGATAACCGCTGCCGTCATAGGCCTCGTGATGTTCGCGAATGATGGCCAGGGTGGCCGGCGTAAACTTCAGCCGCTTGCCGATTTCGACGCCGTACGCGCAATGCAGCTCGTAGAAGCTGCGCTCCGCCTGGGTGAGGGGTTCCGTCTTCATGAGAATCTTCGCCGGGATTTCGCGACGCCCGATGTCGTGGAACAGTGCGCCCATCCCCAGCGTGCTGACCGCCTCCTGCGGCAGTTTGATGTCGCGGGCCATCATCAGGGACAGCATGGTGACATTCAGGGAATGGAAATACAACTCCTCGCCTCCCAGCTTGTCACCCATGAGGTGAATGGCGAGTTCGGGCGCGGAGAGGATGGATTCGGCAATCTGGTCGACCAGTTGCGCCGCCTCATGCACGGTTTCCTCGGGCTTGGACATCAGGTTCTTGTCGATATTGCGGACAGTGCTCGCGGTCTTGACGAAGGCGTGTTCGACGCGGGCCGCCGCCGCGCGCTGCACCCGTATGCGCTCGATCAGGGCGCGCTTGGCCTCCAGCGCCCGCGACAGTTCGGCACGCCCCGCAGTCACCTCGGCTGCCGGTGCCTCCGGCTGCGGGCGGTCAGACGACGGCGCGGCAACGCTGCGCGACGGATCGTAGTTTACGGTTTTCAGGCCCAGGCTGCGAATGATCTTGATCTGCTCTTCGGTCTTGATCCTGAAATTGTTGAACGCAAACGGATGCTCGAACCACTTCAGATCGAGATGGACATGCAGTCCAATTCGAAGCTGATCCATGGTGAGGGTGGGAAGGTCTGGCATCGCTGTCGTCGTCTGATTGTTTGCCGCGACCGTCTGGCCGGCCCGGCATTGAGCCTGCGTCATCTCGGGCACGGCCACAGGATCGCAAGCACCAAATATGCGTGGCAGTATTACACGAAAAACAAAACCTTCCCCCTGTCCGGTTCAGGCCCATCCACTGGACATGGCTCGAATTTCACTCAATGGCTGCACAGGCAAGCGATAATCCGTTCGACATCCACAGGAGTCGTCATGAGCTACGTCATTCCCCCTGCCCCGATTGCCAGCGTCCCGGTCGCCGACAGCGCGGACAGCTTCCCGGTGCGACGCGTCTACTGCGTCGGTCGCAACTACGCGGCGCATGCGCGCGAGATGGGCGCCGACCCGGAGCGCGATCCGCCCTTCTTTTTCTGCAAGCCGGCCGACGCGGTGGTTGCGGTGGCGCAGGGCAATATGGCGAACGTGGCCTATCCGTCCGAAACGGCCAACTATCAGCATGAAGTCGAACTGGTCGTCGCCATCGGCAAGCGCGGCGGGAACATCGCTGTCGGCAGCGCCAATGCTCATGTCTGGGGCTATGCCGTGGGCTTCGACATGACCCGCCGCGACCTCCAGTTCGCCCTGCGCGACAAGGGCCGACCGTGGGAGCTGGGCAAGGCCTTCGACCAGTCGGCTCCCATCACGCCGATTGTTCCCGCCAGCCGCAGCGGCCACCCGACCGCCGGCAGAATCTGGCTTTCCGTCAACGGCAAGCTGAAGCAGGAGGGCGACATCGGCGATCTGATCTGGTCGGTGCCGGAAACCATCGCCCATCTTTCCAGGTATTTCGAGCTTTTTCCCGGCGACCTGATTTTCACCGGCACACCGGAAGGCGTCGGCCCGGTGGTGAAAGGAGACATCGTGGACGGCGGCGTCGAGGGCGTGGCGGGACTGGGTAAACTATCGATCCGCATCGTATGAATCGGAATGAATCGAACCAGCCCTTGCTTCCGCTAGAATTACGGCATGCGCCGCCAGCTCCGCAAAGTCCTGCCCAACCATGAGGCGATCCGAACCAACCGCTGGCTCGCGCCTTTCGAGAACACCCTGCTGCATCCGCGCCTGTGGCACCTCAACCGTCATTCGGTGGCCGGTGCCGTGGCGGCAGGGCTGTTCTGCGGGCTGATCCCCGGACCGTTTCAGCTGCCGGGCGCGGCGATTTGCGCCGTCATCTTCCGCGTCAATCTGCCGTTGGCCATGTTGACCACGCTGTACACCAACCCGTTCACCATCGTCCCGCTCTACATCCTCGCCTTCACTCTCGGACAGTGGGCGCTGCCAGGCGAACACCATCGCTTTGTCGCCCCCCCCGAACCGGGCGAAGGCGGGTTGGTCGCCGGGATGCGGGCGCTGATCGACTGGATGATCGGACTCGGCGCTCCTCTTGCCCTGGGCCTGGTGCTGCTCGCCTCGGGTCTTGCTTGCACCGGATATTTCGCGGTTCGTCTGGCCTGGAGAATCTACCTGATACGCGCCTGGCGACAGCGCAGTCGGCGGTTTGCCTCATGAACTACGAAAGCAATAACGACGATGTTCTGCGTCGCGCGCGGCATTCGATCGTGGTCTCCCTGATTTCATTTTCCGTCGTTCTGGTGGCGGGGACGTTTGGCTACAAGCACTTCGCCGAGATCGACGCGACCTGGGTTGATGCCATTTACATGACTTTCCTGATGATCGCCACCATCGGTTACGGCGCCGGGGTGGAGATCTATCGCCATCCTGAACGGGAACTTTTCACGATGGCGGTGGCCTTTTCCGGCATCGGCATCATGACCTATTTCTTTTCAAGCGTAACGGCGCTGGTGCTGGCCAGTGACTTCGATAAATCAATGCGGAGACGACGCATGGACAAAATGATGAAAAAGGTTCATGGCCACTACATCGTATGCGGCTTCGGTCGCGTCGGACGCAACGTGGCCTCCGAACTTGAAGCCACCAACCATCACTACGTCGCCATCGACGAAAACCTGGAACTGCTGGAAAATTATGTGGAAAGGAAGCCGGGCCTGCTCTATCTCCAGGGCGATGCTTCCGACGACGACCTGCTGGTCAGCGCCAACCTTGCGGATGCCAAGGGGGTTTTTGCGGTAACCGGCGACGACAGCCGCAACCTGATGATCAGCCTGACCGCCAAGCAGATCAATCCCGGCGCGCGCGTGGTGGCGCGTTGCAATGAACTACGCAATGTGGAAAAACTGCGCAAGGCCGGCGCCGACTCCATTGTCTCGCCAAACTTCACCGGCGGCATGCGCATCGCCTCGGCCATGCTGCGCCCCCATGTCGTGTCGTTTCTTGACGAAATGCTGCGCTCGGCACACAAGTTGCGAGTCGAGGAAGTGGCGCTGCCCGCCGATTTCAAACCGCGTCCTCTGGCGACCCTGAACCGGCTGCGCAGCGACAACTATGTCTTGCTGGCGGTGCGCACCCGCGGCGACTGGGAGTTCAATCCACGCAGCGATTTCATCTTGCAGCCGGGCTTCACCCTGATTGCGATGGCCTCGCCGCACGGTCGGGCCGAACTCGAACGCTCCTTGCAGGATGTGAACGGTGTGAACGGCGACGACGACGCCAAATAGCGGATTCGCCAGAGCCTCCGTCCCGAAGCGGCGGTGGCGGTGCGCAATACGCCCGCCGTATTGCGGGCAGCGTCAGGCGGGCTGATCCAGTCCGAAGACCTTGTGCAAGACCCGCACGGCCAGTTCGAGATACTTCTCATCGACCACGACCGAAATCTTGATCTCGGAGGTCGAGATCATCTGGATGTTGATGCCTTCTTCGGCCAGGGTGCGGAACATCTTGCTGGCCACGCCGGGATGGGAACGCATGCCGACGCCCACTGCCGACACCTTGCAGATCTTGTTGTCACCGGCGATGGCACGAGCGCCGATATGCGGTTTGATCTGCTCTTCCAGCATTTTCCTGGCGCGGTCGAAATCGCCGCGATTGACCGTGAATGAAAAGTCGGTGGTGCCGTCGTGACCGACGTTCTGGATGATCATGTCGACGTCGATGTTGGCGTCGGCCACCGGGCCGAGTATCTGGTAGGCAATGCCAGGACGGTCGGGCACGCCGAGCACGGTGAGCTTGGCCTCGTCGCGGTTGAAGGCGATGCCGGAAATGATCGGTTGTTCCATGGTGGTATCTTCCTCGAGAGTGATGAGCGTGCCCATGGTCTCCTGGCCTTCTTCCTCGAAGCTGGAGAGCACGCGCAGCTTGACCTTGTACTTGCCGGCGAATTCCACCGAGCGAATCTGTAGCACCTTGGAGCCGAGGCTGGCCATTTCCAGCATTTCCTCGAAGGTGATGCGATCCAGCTTTCTGGCCTCGGGCACGATGCGCGGGTCGGTGGTGTAGACGCCGTCGACGTCCGTGTAAATCTGGCATTCGTCGGCCGTCAAGGCGGCGGCCAGCGCCACGGCGGAGGTATCCGAACCGCCACGCCCCAGCGTGGTGATGTTGCCGCCAGCATCGACCCCCTGGAATCCGGCGACGATGATGACCGTATCGTCGTCAAGATCGCGGCGCATGTTGGCGTCGTCGATATCGAGAATGCGCGCCTTGGTGAAGGTGCTGTCGGTCAGCACCTTGACCTGGGCGCCGGTGTAGCTTTTGGCCTTGAGGCCGAGATCCCTGATCGCCATGGCCAACAACGCTATGGTGACCTGCTCGCCGGTGGAAATCATCACGTCGAGTTCGCGCGCGTCGGGCTGCGGGGAAACATCCCTGGCCAGCGCGATCAGGCGGTTGGTTTCGCCGCTCATGGCGGAAACCACCACCACCAGTTGATGCCCCAGCGCCTTCCAGCGCGCGACGCGTCTGGCGACGTTGCGAATGCGTTCGGGAGAACCCATCGACGTGCCGCCGTATTTCTGAACTATCAATGCCATTGCCGTGGTTATTTCAGTTGGAAAACGCGAATTTTAACCGATAGTCCACACCACCAAACGCCCCTCGGACAATAACCACTCCATCGCCGCCGCTATCTCCACGTACTAATGTCACTACAATTTTCTTGTATGGCGAAAGAATTTGTTCTATAGTTCGATCCCTATTACTTCGGTAATAGAGCATAAACATATGTATTACCCCGACGTAGTCGCTTTGACAGTCAACTCAAGGAGCAAGTAAATGAAAACCAACGACAAGGTTGATGCCCGCGAAATCCGCCGCAAGCTGGGCGTGAATCAGCAGCAGTTCTGGTCCAAACTGGGGGTGACCCAGAGCGGCGGCTCGCGTTACGAGAGCGGTCGCAACATGCCGCGCCCGGTTCAGCAACTGCTGCGCCTGGTGCATGTCGAGCAGATCGACATCCAGAAGATCAAGCGCGAGGACTATGAAGTCATCGAGTACCTGCGTTCGGCCAAGGCAGGTCTGTTCAAGGAACTGAAAAAGGACGCCAAAGCCGCACTCAAGGCCAAGAAGGGCGCCTAAGCACCTCGTATCAGGGACTGACGCGCACCGTCAGCCCTAGCCGGCGGATGCGTTCCGCCGTTTCCTCCAGCCATCCCGCTTCCATGCGCCCCAACCGGGGCGCTTCTTTTTGCAGCGACGGTCGCGCCAGGCTGTACAAATGCACGCCGGCAAGCACGGGCGCCAAGGGCGCGAGCAGGTCCAGCCAGGCTTGCAGCTCCGGTTCCGCAGGTGGCTCGCCGTCCATCCGGAACAAACAGGTCTGCACCCAGGTCGGCGCCAGCGCCGCGCAACATGCCAGGCGTCGCGCGACAAGTTCGGGACGGACGCGCGTGCCGTTGATGCGGGCCAAGCCGGCGGACGTGCCGGCATCCACCTTGAACCAGACCTCGCCCGCCGCCCTGCCGATGCGCGCAATGCCGGTTTGCACGGTTTTGCGGTCGAGCAGACTGCCGTTCGTGATCAGCCGAATAATTACTTTTCCGGCAAGATCGTGCGCGACCAGCACGCGCTCGACCACCGCCACGGCCTCGGCAAACTCGGCGGCGCTGGTCGGCTCGCCATTCCCCGAAAACGCCACGTCGACCAGTTGGCGAGCGCCGGCGGGAACCCGCGTCGCCATGAAATCGCCCGAGCCGGCCCAGCGCAGGAAATCGCTCAGTTCCCGCTCCAGCAGCGCCAGATCGATCGGCGGCGGCCCGCCACGCTTCAGATCGGGAACCTGACAATAAATGCAGCGCCAATTGCAGGCATTGTTCGGATTCAGGTTGATGCCGACCGATACGCCGCCGGCCCGGCGCGAAATCACCGGATAGACATAGCGCATATCAACGCTGTCGCGGGAATGGTCTTCGGTCTTGAGCAGGATGCGGGACATGGCAAGTCAATGAACGGGGAAATTGCGGCGAAGCCAAGAGTCGGCGTCGGCGGGACGGCGCTGCGCCACGGCTATAATGCGCACCAGCCTTCCCGCGGACATCTGCGACCACTTTGCCACAAACCAGCCCATCCTGACCATGCATATAACCCGTCGCATCGAATTCGATGCGGGCCACCGAATCCCGAATCACCAGAGCCAGTGCCGTCACCTCCACGGCCATCGCTACGCGCTTGAAATCACGCTCGGTGGCGGCGTCATCGACGCGGCGGGACAGCCCGACGACGGCATGATGATGGATTTTTCCGAGGTCAAGGCCATCGCCAAACAGCATGTGGTCGATGTCTGGGACCATGCCTTTCTGGTCTGGCGCGGCGATCATGCGGTAGCAGACTTTCTCGCCAGCTTGCCGCAGCACAAGACCGTCGTGCTCGACGCCGTTCCTACCGCGGAAAACCTGGCCCGCATCGCCTTCGGCATTCTTGCGCCGCTGTACCGCGACAGCTACGGCAATCATTTGCGCCTTGAACGCGTCCGGCTCTACGAAACCCCCAATTGCTGGGCCGACGCCACGCGCGAAGACCTCGCCTGACGCCGGCTTGCGCCGCCGGATTTCCCGGATTCACCTGCACGCGGCCAATGGAGCGGGCCGCCACGATGCTAAAATCCGCAGCCCGAAGGATGGGTGGCAGAGCGGTTGAATGCACCGGTCTTGAAAACCGGCGAAGGCGCAAGCCTTCCGTGAGTTCGAATCTCACCCCATCCGCCAAGCATCAAGCAAACAAGCGCCTTTCGAGGCGCTTTTTGTTTATACCCATCAATGCGCCCATCAATTGGCGGGGTGCTTGATTCATTGATGGGAAGCATCCATGATCAAGTCGCCGTATCGCCAGCGCCGACTTTTCCCACGTTGTTACCGATTTGACCGTCGCCATTTCCACGGTCTTTGCTGCGCCGATGACACGCCAAATACCGCGCCCGTGCGCTTGCGCCTGGTAATAGACCGGATCGCCGCAGTGAGCTGGATGCCGAATCGCATTCAGACCGCACCGTCACGCCGCTTGCAAAGAGACCCGCAAGCCCCGCGCCATCGCTACCGCCTCGCGCACTGGACGCCCGCCGTCGCGCAAACAACCGCGCCACGGCTTTGTGCCTTCGGTCGGCGCTGCTGCTCCTGCCTCGCCGCCGCTGCACCACTGCGCAGGCCAGCGATAAGACTGCTCGCCTGCTTGCGGCTTGCAGGCGGCTACCTCGTCCTGATCTGAACCGCGCCGTCACGCGGTGAAGCTGCGTCACGGCTTTGTCTCTCCTGCTATCGCCGTTCCGCCAGCGCCGACTTTTGCCCTGGGCTACCTTGGTCGCGTGCTGCCCGCCGCCGCTTACCTGCGGTGAAGCGGACGGCTGCGATGCCAGCGCGTGTCGGCAATGAAAGACAAGTCAGTTCGCTCTGCTCAACTGCACGCAGCCGGGCAGGGGTAAATCGCAAGCGATTGAACATAACCGCGCATTACCCAAAGTAGGCCAGTCGCTGCGCAGGCTTCGCTTGGTGGCCTACCGCTGGCGCGCCCTGCGGGTTCGGGTAATGGTCGGTTATGTCTTGCGCCCCGGCCCGGACAACGGCTATGTCAGCGCTTCGCATCGAGCTGGTTCCGCTTCCGCGCTGTTGCGCGGTCACTCGCCGGCTTCGCCGGTCATCAGACGGTTTCCTACCCGCATATTTCGGCGTGTTGTAAATTGCGTGTTTCAAAGGATCCGTTTAGCCGAGACAACAGCCTGTATCTGGTCAATTTTCAGGGGGAGGGAAGAATAATGAAAAGCAATGGGGAACTGTCGCCTGTCTTGCAATCCGCCAAGGAAATCCTTGCCCAAGGCAAGAAAGAGATGCACGTCAACGACATCGCCGCAAGCGCCGTCGCTTCAAACAAGAATCTTGGCCTCTCTGCCGAAGCCTTTGCGACCAGGCTTTCATCCGCACTCGCCGCCAATCTCAAAACGAAGAAGCCCACCTTTGCCAAGCCGCTCAACAAGAGCGGGGCGCCACGCAAAGGCATCTACCGACTCAAACAGTCGCACGCGCCGAACGTGCTCCCGCCAGTTCCCCCTCCAGCCAACAATTTGTTCCTCGGCAAGGCTGGCGAGTACGCCGTGATGAGCGAGCTTCTATTCTGGGGGTACAACGTGTCGCTCATGGCGGTTGACCAGGGTATTGATTTGGTTGCCTCAAAAAATGGGCGCTATCACCACATTCAAGTAAAGACCGCAACCAGCGCGTCCGACGACGGGCCATTTGTTTTCCAGATTTCCCAGAAGGCCTTCGACGCCAACCACAATTCCACCATGTGGTACGTCTTTGCTATGCGGATGAAAGCGAACACGGTCTACGTTGTTGTACCGAGTAGTCATCTTCATACCCTACGTAGCGCAGGGGCCATTGGTGGGCAGAATCTATCTCTTCAATTGACCGTTCAAGACAAAGGGCGGCGCTACACGCTGAACGGAAAAAACGATGTGAGCATGTTCAGAAATCGCTTTGGCCTCATTGAATGATCCGGCCAATCCTCTTCGGTGGTCATCTGGCCGGCTCATCTGTTGAGCCAGCACGGTGGCATGATTTGTCTGCTGCCGATTGCTTGCGAGTATGGGCAGGCAAGGCACCCACAGCACCGATAGACGCTTACCACAACCCATAACGCTCACTGCATGAAAGACCTCTTCCCGCTCCTGCTGCTTGCCGGCATTGCATGGCTGCTCTGGTGGGCATTTACAAGGAAACCCACGCCTGGCGCACAGGCAAGTGAGCCATCGCCAATAGAAGACGCGCAAATTCGCCACCTGCGAAACACGCTGGAGTTTGCCAAGGCTCAGCACAAGACGTTGACCAACAAGCAACGCGAGCAGGATGCCTGGCAACGGGCGCATGGTCATGCAAGGGCTGGCGAACTTGACCAACTGAGCGGTACGGAATTCGAGGAATTTCTCGCCGGACTGTTTCGTGCCCAAGGCTACGTGGCGGAACTCACGCCATTGACCGGCGATTATGGTGCCGACCTCATCCTGATCAAAGACGGGCAACGGATCGCGGTACAAGCCAAACGCTATGTGGGCAGCGTCGGCGTTTCAGCCGTACAGGAAGCGTTATCAGGGCAAGCCTATTACCAGTGCGATACCGCATGGGTCGTCACCACGGGCGCATTCACCACCAACGCGCTCGAACTGGCGAAAAAATCCGGCGTAAAACTGATTGGCCGTAGCGACATCGGCAACCTCATGGCGCAACACAAGGCGAAAACCAACAATGGATGAGCGCGAAAATTTACCTGCCAAATTAGCTGCTCAAGATTTGACTGCAACGACAGAGAAGCGTGGGAGCCTTGTGGGGCGCGGAATGACTGCGGTTCTTGCCAATATGCAACATGCGCTACCTGATGAAACCATTGTCGCCTGGGGCATCGACCTGGGCACGACCAATTCGACGCTGTGCCGGACAATGTTGCCCCCAAGCGCAACATCCCCCACCGAACCGGAGGTCGTGTCGTTGCGGCAACCCACGATAGCAGGTGAATTCACCGGCACATTATTGCCCTCGATAGTGGCGATTTATCAGGGGCGCGAGTTTGTGGGCCAAGGCGCAAAAGATTTGCGGGCATTGATGGCCGATACCTCCAAGGGCATCAATCGTAATGTGAATTTATTCCATGATTGCAAGAATGAGATAGGCACCAAGCGAACTTACTCCAATGCCCCAGCGGGCTATCGCAGTCCAACCGATATTGCCGCGCGCATTCTGGGTTATCTGCGGCGCGAGGGGATCGGCGAGGCTGCTCAAGGTAATGTGGTCGTTACTGTTCCCGCTTCCTTTCAGGCCGCCCAGCGTGCTGAAACGGCACTCGCCTGCATGAGCGCAGGCATTGATGTGAGCGGTGGACGCTTGCTGGATGAACCGGTCGCCGCCTTCATTGACTATGCCTATCGCTATGACCGCAGTTTGCTGGACTCCATGACCGGGAAGAAGAATTTGCTGGTCTTCGACTTCGGCGGCGGCACTTGTGACATCGCCTTGTTTGGGCTGGCACACACAAAGGCGGATGCGCCCGTACAGGTCACTACCCGCTCGGTTTCCCGCTTTCATCGGCTGGGGGGCGGCGATATTGATCTGGCCATTCTGCATCGGGTGCTGGTGCCGCAACTCTGCACCGAAAACGGCCTTTCCGAATTCGATTTGTCATTTCAGGAAAAGACCAAAGTGATTACACCGGCGCTGATTGCAGTGGCCGAGGCGCTGAAGATTCAGATATGCAACGAAATATGGCGGCTACAGCAATTCGGAAAGCTGGACTCAACACCGCGCGAGGATATTGTTGCCCGTTATCCGGCACAAGTTTCCATGCTTCAAGGTGGGCGTACATTGAAACTCTCCACGGCGACTATCACTGCGGCGCAGTTCGATGACGTGCTCGCCCCTTTTCAGAATACCGAACACCTTTTCGCGCGCAGCACGGAGTATCGGCTTGAGAATTCTATCTTTGCGCCCGTTGCGGATGCACTGGAGCGTGCCCGGATCGAACCCGCCGAAATCGACTTTGTGCTGGCCGTGGGTGGCAGTTCACTGATTCCTCTTGTGATGGATGCACTGCGCGACTACTTTCCGCGCGCGCGTATGCTGCAATACGAAGACCGCAAGGATGCTCAGCTTGCGGTGGCGCGTGGCGCGAGTCTTCATGCTCTGGCATTGGCAACCAGCGGGCGAGGCATTATTGCCCCGGTGGTGCAAGACGATATTTATCTGGTCACACGAAATGGGGGCGACCTCGAATTAGTGGCGCAGGGGGCGGCGCTGCCTGTTGTTGGCAGCAACGATAGTTTGACCGTGCCGGAGGATGCCTACGAGAAGCCACTACGGTTATCGGTTGAGCTGGTTGCCGGTGCTGAGCGCCGCCCATTGTTTCGCCGTAATTGGAATTTACCAATGGTTCGCAAGGGCAGCCCACTGCACCTTGAGTATTCCTACGACGAAAATCAGGTGCTCAGCCTGGAACTCAAGCTGGCTGATTTTCCTGAGTCCGTGGTTTTTCAGGCCAGCATCGAGAATCCGCTCTCTCATGTGGTGAACCCTAATCACAAGCAGGAAGAAATTGACCGTATGGAGGAAGAGTATCGCAGCGACCCTCGTCAGGCCGAAGAGTTGATGCCGCGTATCGCGGAGCTTTGCGCCGATTTGGGGCAGCATGACAAAGCGATTGGACTGGTGCGCGCCCTGTTGCTTAAGGCTAACCGCCCGCAGGTTTGGCTGCTGAACCGGCAGGCAATGTATGAGGAAGCGCGCGGCAATCAGGCTGTCGCCATACGTGGCTATGAAGACGCGGGCAATGCCAGCCGCGACTGGGGCGGGCCATTCTTTAACCTTGCGCTTCTGTATGAAAAACAGAGCCAATACGATGCAGCATTTCGAGCTATCGACCGCGCCATCCAACTGGAAGATTCCCCGCCGCACCACACCTTGAAACTGCGTATTCAGAAACATCTGCAAGCTGATATGAAAACGAAAGTGAAGGCAAAGAAGATTATTACTTCTTACGGTAAACCGGATGCGCTTAATGACTGGGAATTGGGTTGGTTTGTTGTTGCCGCCGATTTTGCCGATGACAAACAAGCCAAGGATGCCGCCGCACAAATTCGTCGTGCACGTCGGGAAGCTGGGTTGACCGTTTCTGATGGCGTACTTCCTGATATGCGCGGAGCGAAAGAATAACTATGCATTGGCTGATTCCCTTTTCAAGTCTTACGCCCGCCCAGCAGGATGCGGTTCAGATGGACACCCGCAGCCACAAGGCCATCGTTGGCGGCCCCGGTGCGGGCAAGACGCTGGTGTTACTGCATCGCTTGAATCTGTTGTTTCACCGTGCCGGAAAAAATCCCGATGCAGTCAGGCTGTTTGTCTATACCAATACACTGAAAGAATTTATCCGGGCTGGTAACGATGTGCTGCCCGTGCCAGATGAATGCATCCTGACCTTTGACAAGTGGTGCGTTGATACTTACAAAACGCACATAAATCAAAGACTGCCTCAGTCGGAGGGTAGGCCGGATTTCGATGCTATTCGTGCCAGCGTATATCACGCGATTGATAGTGGCGAGCTTCCAACGCCGATTTTCGATTACGTGCTGATAGACGAAGCGCAGGATATGGACGTTGGTGCAATTGAGATACTGAAGCGGATTGCCCGGCACATCACGGTTTGTATGGATGGCAAGCAGCAACTCTACGATGGTGGTATATCGGAACCGGAGGCGCTGACACGGCTCGGACTTTCGCGCCACAACACGGCGCTACTGGCCGCCTTCCGCTGCAACCCGATGGTGACGGAACTGGCCGCGCAATTCATCCCTGACGAGTCTAGGCGGCAGGAGTTTATGCGCCAGGCATCCAACATTGAAATGGATCGCTCACGCCCTTTGTTCTATGTGGCGGACAATCCTACCGATGAGATGGCGCACATGGTCGAGATGGTCAGGCTGCGCCTCGGTTACGGCGATTCAATTGCTGTCCTGTTTCCTCAGCAACGTCAGGTTCACGGATTTGCCAAGGGATTTACGGGGGCAGGCATAGATGTAGAAGTTCAAAGAAGATGGGGTGAACCAATAGATTTTTCCAATCCAATGCCCAAGTTGATGACCTATCACCAGGCCAAGGGCTTGACCTTCGATAGCGTGTTCCTGCCCCGCCTCAATCAATCATCATTTCCAGGAGCGATGCGCGAACGTATCGGGCATCTATGTTTTGTCGGCGTGAGCCGTGCCGTGAAGTGGGTCTATATGAGCGGAAAAAATCAGGCACTGATTGCACCCATGCAAAAACTTGGCCAGAACACTACCCAACATTTCCTCGAAACCATGATTAGCAGCGAAGCAGTCGGCTTGCTGGGTGCGGTACGGTTGGACGATACGCCCGAGATTATTCCTGATGCGTTTGGGCTGGATTGATTGGGGCCTATTCGTTTCTAATTTTGCTGTGTTACCTAATAAAAATGATACTACCCGAAGAACAAGAACTCACCCGCCTGGAAACCGAACAAGCCACGCTTGAGGAGCAAGTCACCACGGCTGAGTTGACGCTGGAAACCGCCAAGACCGAAACCGCCCAATTCCAGCATCGTTACCACCAAACCGTAGGGCGGCTGTACGCGCAACTGGACGAACTGGACGCGCTGATTGCCAAGGTGCAGGCGGGACTTTCTCCCGACGATGCTGCCGCGCAAGCTCATGCGCGTGCCGCAGAACAACAGGCGAAAGCCTCTGCTGAAGAAGCTGGTTTGATCGAGGCGCAGCCTGTGCCGCCGCCAGTGATTTCGCCGGAACTCAAGCTCGCTTTCCGCCAAGCCGCCAAGCTCATGCATCCCGACCGGGCCACCAACGAACCCGAGCGACTTCGCCGCAATGCGCTGATGGCACAGGTGAACGTCGCGTATGAGCGCGGCGACCAGGTGGCTATTGAAAAACTCATCAAGGACTATGGCCGAGACCCCGAAGCGATTGTCGGCGAGGATGTCGCCTCACGCATCGTGAAAGCCATCCGCCGCATCGCGCAACTGCGCCGCCGCATGACCGAAGCACAGCAAGAAATGAAAGCTCAACAGCAGACCGAGATTTTTCAACTCAAGCAGACCATCGAAGAGACCGAGGCCATGGGCGGTGACCCGCTGGGCGATTTGGCAAAGCAACTGATGGCGGAATTGTCCGAGCGGAAGATTCAACTGGAACTTGCCAGGCAGCAATAGACTGCCGCTGTCCATTGGTCTACCCTGAAGGGAGCAAAAAATCCGCGCTATGATGGATGACATGGAAACACTGAAGCCCATCCCGTCGCTGCGACTCGTCGACAAGACCTCGGTCGGCACGCACGGGCCATGGGCGAATGAGGAATATCTTGGCGGGCCGCTCATAGCTTGCGGAGGAATCGCCCAGCCCTACAGGGTTTTCCGATTGGTCAAGAATGCCGCACCGACGGCAGAACCTGTATTCCCGGATAGCAGCGAACGCTCATAGAACTTGGCGAGCGAGTCGGCAGCGCCGCAATAGCGGCGCCTGCATGGTTGCCGTATCGTTGCGCGCTTCCCTTTCGCCGTACCGCCAGCGCCGACTACTGACACTACGGACATTTGAGGCTTGCCCGGGAAAGCAGCTTGTCCGCTGTTGAACCTGCTGGCAGTTGCACGGGTGGAGCGGAGTCGTTCGATTTGTCCATAAGCCAGCGCCGAAACCCCTCCAGGCTGCCATGCTTGGCATTCACTTGCTCCCGACTTGTGCCCATCCGCGCCAGTAACACGTCGATTCGCTTTTCCAGTTCCTCGTTGGTCAAGCGGGTGAGCCCCAGTTCAATCTTCATCGCCGCTTCCACTTTCAGCAAGCGTCGTTCAAGCGTTTTCATGACAGCGCCTTCGGTTCTCCAGTGGTTCGGCGCGGTGAGTCCATACCGGCTCTTTGCCGGTTTCCAACCGAACTTCGGAAATGACGGCCATATCTCCGGGACGAACAAAATTGATGTCGATCACCGTAACGTCGTCGGCATGGGGTTTCGCTTCCAGCCGGCTCAGTCTTTTATCGAGCGTCTTCATGTCCGATTCTCCAGAGCGGCAATGCGCTGCTCAAGTTCTTGGGTTTCCAGTGCGCGCCGGCGACCTTCCACGATGCCGGCCAGCGTAGCGGCTTCGCCGGGAAGCAGTTCGCCCGTAGCGACAGCCTGCAAGATGGCTTCTTGCGCGGCGCTGACGCCTGCGGCGGTGCCCGTGTCGGGCATATCCAGGGATACCGAGCGCTCTTTCGCGGGCGGTGCCAGTCTGTCCAGCACCATCCGGGCCGCAGTCAGGTCGCCGCCCTTGGCGGCAGTGATAACCGCATCGGTAATATCTCTCGCTCCGGTTTCCATCAAGTTCAGCACCATCGCCGTGGCCTTGTTCCGGGAGCCTGCCGCTTTTCCCTTCGGGTTTCCAGATTGCCCCGGCTTCCATGCGTGAGGCGGAGCTTTTCGTTTTTCGGTCATTGCATTTCCTTTGTTGATTCAGAGAGTGCGCCCGTCACTTCAAGGCCATGCGTAAATTGGTCGGAGTCGCTTGTTCATTGCAATGTCTCCCGCGTCGTATGCTTTTCGATCAGTTCCAGCAGAGCGAAGGCGTCATAGCGCGACTTCGGAATGCGAAGCTCACAAGCCGTTTTGCCCCGGATCGCCAGCGTAAGAATTACAGACTCAAGGTCGACGTCGTCGTGGGTCTCCATCGCATAGCGCAGTCCGGGGTCGCCGCGTAACTGGTCGATCACCCTCGCCAGCCGGGTATCAGCGGGGCTCGTTGAGTCGGTCGCCGTGTCGCCAGCGCCGACTATTGGAGAGTTCGCCGCAGTGATTTCCTCAAGACCCCCCGGAACGGTACTGACAAAACCGCCAAAAGCCCCTTCTGTCAGCTCTGTCGGTTTAGGTCTGGGGCTATGCGTGAATTTTTCATCGCCAGCAAGTTGCTTCAATCGGGCAAGGTAACTCATGCCTTGCCCCCGTTGATCCAGTGAAACTGGCTTGTCGACCTGCCGCCGGTTTCGAGCAGTTCTTCCGACAGATGCCCGTATTCCTGAAGCAGAGATATTGCCGCTTGTGCCTTGGCCGGCGTTTCCAGACCCGCCCATCCTTTGCGATGAAGATCGCGTCCCTTGAAAGGGGTCGGCAACTTGCCGGCATGCAGTCGCCTCAATACGGTCTTGGCGGCGTCAATATCTGGTCGGGTGGCGTAGCTGTAAATCCGGCGCGCATGGCGTTCCAGATATTCACTGAAGGCAATGGCACGGAGCAAGGATTTCACCGTCACAGCGCCCTGTCCGTCGTCGCACAGATGATTTATCAGCGCCAGCGAGGGGATCAGCTTTCGATACTTGGACAGATGCGAAACGATGGACGGATGTTCCTCGCCTGATCGCAATCGCGTTTCCAGATCGGCCCGCCATTCCGAAAACACGGGCTGCGCCGCATCATCAAACCGCAGGAACGGAACACCATCGTATTTATCGGCTTCCGCGCCAATCGAATCAAGGTCGAGATTGTCCAGCCGTTCCGCAAGCAGATTGACCGCTTCCCGCGCCTCAGTATCGGGGTATCGGTCGACTTCTTTCCAGTTCGGTGAAATGTCAGGATAGACCATCAGGCCAAACCGTTGAAGCAGGCCATCTGCACCCGCGCCGCCGCCGGTTGCCTGCCGGACATACTCAGCCAATACGCCAGGCTGAATTCCGCCGATGATCGACAGGCACAGCGCCGGAATGTGCAAGCCCTTGCCGCGTATGATCCGGTCGAAGGTATAGGGCTTGTCGCCATCTGCCGCCGTCAGGTAAAAGGAACGTGCGACCTCCTGACCTCCGGCGTCTAGCTGTTTCAACAGGCCGATGATTTCGTCGGCTTCCACCATCAGGCCGTTCGGGTTTTCCATCAGCAGTTCACCCAATGCCTCATAGCTGGCGTTGTTGGTCATGTACCGCTTCAGTATTGGCACATCGCCGCCGCCGTCTGGTTTCAGCAGCGCAGCGACATCGGCGGATTTATCCTTGGCCAGTTTCTTTTTGACTTCGGTTTTCGCCACCGACTTTTGCAACTTGGCGATTTCATCCTGTGCGGCATACTCGGACATTCGGTTGTTGAAGTCCTCATAGGCCCATGCCTGAAGTTGCTTTATCGGCGACAGTCCCGCGCTGAGTGTCGGCGACTTCATTACCCCGGAATTGCCTACGACAGCCGCCCATAAATTACAGATCACCGTCCAGTCGTTCTGCCGCATTGGACGGATGCCGACCTTGCGCCCGATGATGGTCGCCATCATCACGAACACTGCAACAGCCGCAAAATCAGGTGGACATTGCATCCGTTCGGAAATGTCTTTGACGTATCCGCGCAAACCACCGGGGAGATAGTCGTAATCGAACGGAAGCACGTCAGGAAGGGACGGCAGCGGCTCAGGGATCGGCGTTTCGCCCGCTGGCGCGCTCTCCTGATCTGTGCGGGGCGCAAGTATCGGGAGTGCTTCAACATCGGAACCAGCGGCCCCCGGATGCGCTGCAAGCCACTCGATAACGTCCTCGCCCTTGCCAAGATTCAGCTTGTCGACGTCGATACAGGAAACAGTACCCCCCATGCCGAGCAGGATGCTGGCGACTTCGCCCGCGTATGACTTTCCGGGGTCGTCGTTATCCGGCCATAGCTTCAAAGTGCGGCCCCGCAGCGGTTCAAAGTCCGCACCGGCTGCACTGGTTGCGCTGCCGCTGGTCGTTGCAATCAGACCGATTTTGTTGAGTGCGTCGGCCTTCTGTTCTCCTTCCATGATCCAGACCACGGCAGCGGGATTGCTGGCGATTCGATGCAAGGCGTAGAGCGGCTTGCCGTTTGGGAATTTCGGTTCGCCCAATTCGTAGCCGTGCCCGTTCAGCTTCATCGGACGAATCCACTTTTCCAGCGTGTCGGGGTGCTTGCAGCGGATGCGCCAGTAAAGCGGCTCGCCGTTCACGTCGGTGTAGGTGTGCAGCGCCACCGGCTTGAACCCCTTGTCCAGCATCGGCCCCGCCAGTCGTTTCGCGGCTTCCTTGTGTGTCTCAGTCATGGAAGCGCCCTCCCATATCCCGGACTGCATCACGAAAGCCCAGCCCTGAAATCAAGCGATGCAGGGCGACCAGATCGCCACCCTTGACACCGCATGCCATGCACTTGAAATGCCCATCGGACACGCTCACTCGCATGGATGGATGATCCTCGGCGCCGCCCTTGTGAACAGGGCAGCGGATAGCTATCCATTGGCCGCGTTGCTTGCCTTTGTGAAAGTTGCGCTCAGTCAGATATTGCATTGGTGTCGGCAACGATCCACGGTCAAGAACGCTGCCGCGCTTGCAAGCGAATATGCGCTGATACATATGCAGGCCGGTTTCCATTATTTGGCCCCCAAGTGCAGGCGCCGCAGCAACCAAGTCGCAAGGCCGGGCGGGATCAAACCACATATGGCGAGACGGAAAATTGCTGCTTTGATATGGGGGCGCATTGGGCTATGATTACGGCTGTCGAATGCAGTGTCATAGCCCGCTTCCCGATTGGCCTCGGGGGCGGGTTTTTTCATGGTAGTCATCGCGGCCTCGATCAAGCTGCGCTAAGGGATTTGCGAATCCCGCCAACAACCCAACGGGCCATGCGAAGAGACGGATGAACGGGGGGCGGTATCCGACCATCTTTTGACATCCGCCAGACGGATGGAACCGAGCATCCAAGTACTCCTGCCACCACCTTGTCAGGGATCAATGCCTCATCGGGTAACGATCCGAAATGCTGGAGTGCAAATGGGATCGCGGGTTTCGGTTTTGCCTTCTTCGCTAGATCAGTTCTCTTTGCCATGTCTTTCACTCCATAAACGAGTGTTCCCGGATTGCGAACACTTCTGAACCGGCCTGCGACCGTATGAGTGAATTTTGCAATGCGTGATGGTGGCAAATAAATACCCGCCGAAGCGGGTATTAAACACACCTAATCTGCCATTACTACGCGGCCCTTAACTTCTCGGCAAAGTACCGCCTTTGAAGGCTTCGACGAGCTGCCTTGCATCCCTCTCATCGAAATTGGACTTGGCCGATGTCATGTACGGCATCACGTCTTGCCTTGCCTTGGCGGGATATTTGATCGATCCTGCGCGCAAATCGCCGGCGTCAATTGCGCAATTCAGTACTTTATCGAAAGTACCCTTTCGCGTCATCGCCGGCAATTTGCCATTTTCTACGTATAGCGCTTGCAAAATCGTGAGCGCAAGGGCCTCCTTCGGGTAGGCGGGCATTCGGCCCCTACGCTGCATAGCATCAACTTCCGCAAATGCACGATTGACATCGTCAAGATACAACCCGAGTACTTTCAAGACTTCATTTTCGCTGGCGGATGCTTGATCGGACAGAAACTTACGCGTCATGAACCTGCCTACAAAGCATCGATCCGATAGCTCCATGCCTTGAATTGAATCATGCAGACTCTTCCCGCAATCGAGTATTTTTTTTAGCCGTGCGTGAACCTTTGCTTTGCTCACCTTCTCAATTTCGCCCGAGTACAACACATACGAATTGAGCGCCATCGAATAGGTGGTCAAGAATGTGTCGCTTGGTGTTGTACCGAGCGCTTTGCTCAAATTAATCTTCTCGCGTTCATTGAGAGGATCAGATCGAGCGGCCCAAACGACCGATACGTCATACGGGAGGTGGGCGTTTATCGTGCTGTCACCGCTGACTTCTCGACTCCTCTTTTTTGTCATCGCGTACCCTTTCTGCGTCCCTTGAATCGGAAGCCGCGCCAGCCCGCAAGGGTTACGGGGTTTCGGGGATCAGCCTAGGCGCGTCGAAATCGAATCAGGCAGCGGCCTTTCTCTTGATCGGTGTCACGGTTCCTGCCACCTCTACCTTGCCGCTGAACTTGCCCCACTCGCGCATCATTCGGCGGCGCTTCTCGAACAGATCGCCGCGCCGGTATGCCGCTTCCACCTTGTCACCGATGGCGTGCGCCAAGGCCATTTCTGCCACGTCACGCGGGTAGTTTGTGCGCTCGCTGCACCAGTCGCGGAACGTGGAACGGAACCCGTGCGCGGTAATGTCTGAACGGCCCATGCGCCGGAGTACCGCCGTCAGCGTCATGTCGGAAAGCATATCGCCCTTGGTGTTCGGGAAGATCAGATCACCCGTGCGCGGCAGGGATTCAAGCAGCGCCACGGCTTCATCATTGAGCGCCGCCCGATGCTCGCGTTTCATCTTCATGCGACTGGCCGGGATAGTCCACGTCGCGTCCTTTAGGTCAATCTCGCTCCACGTTGCGCCGCGAACTTCACCGGAGCGCGCCGCCGTGAGAATAGCGAATTCCAGCGCCCGCGCCCCCATGCCTTCCTGCTTGCGTAGCTCCACCATGAACGTGCCCAGGTCATCGAAGGGAAGCGCCGGGAAGTGCGCTCTTTTCTGCACCTTGCCGGGAGATTGCAGCAGCGTATCCAGATGGCCGCGCCAGCGTGCCGGGTTCTCGCCGCTTCGATAACCACGCACCCGCGCCCAATCCAAAACCTTTTCAATCCTGCCCCGTAGTCGCTTGGCGGTTTCTGTCTTTTCCATCCAGATCGGTTCCAGCACCCGCATGACATGGGACTGATCTACGTCACGGACAAAGATATTGCCGATCACCGGGTCGGCATAGGTCGCCAGAGTATTGCGCCACTGGTCGCCGTGCTTGGCATTTTTCCATTCGGCTTCCTTGACGGCGATATAAGCCTTTGCCGCCTCGCTGAACGTCATCGCCGCCGCACGCTGGGCATAGAGCGCGCTGCGCTTGGCCTTGGCATCTTCGACGGGATCAATGCCGTCCTTGATCTTTTCGCGTGCCGTGCGCGCCGCTGCCCACGCGCCTGCCAGGGTTACGTCAGGATAGCCACCAAGGCCCATGTCACGGCGCTTGCCGCCTACCATGACGCGCAGTATCCAAGAGCGTGCGCCGCTGTCTGTCACCTGTAGCGCCAGCCCTGCCACAGTACCGACGAAGTGAAGGCCGGGTGCCGTTAGCCTGCCGACTTCCAGCGCCCCGAGTTCCTTTGCTTTGCGTGCCATTGCCATATCCTCCGTAGAACCCGCAGCCAATTGGTGGGTTGCTTGATGGGACGGATGATGGGAAGCGACAAAATTATGGCAGTCGCCTCTGCTTTTCTCCGCCAAACCAGCTATGCTATTGGCAAACAGTCATCCTACCCATCAATAAGTATGAGATTAGGCGATAGGGTGTGATATGTCAAGAAAGGACTGGTTTAGCTGAAAAGCCCAGCAGGACAATGGAAGGCGTTACGTCCTGACGCTACTTGATAGGGCTTGAGAGTTCTACGGACGCGGACACCCCATCCGCCATGCGCCCGGTATGACCCGGCGCGATCATTCCGTTGAAGATGGGCTTGCCTGCCGCCAATATTCCGCAGCTATAATCCGTTACGTTGGTATGCTGCCAATCGTATGGAACTCAACCGGTCGATGGCAGTCGAATGTACCGGATTCATCTCACAGGAGGACCGCACGACCATGGAAAGCATCCGCACCTTCCCGCAAACCGCCACGCAGGACATTGCTCAACGGCAGAATCGCGTTCTGCGCAATACCTATGCCCTGCTCGCGCTGTCAATGGCGCCGACCGTTGCCGGCGCCCTGCTCGGCGTGCAGTTGAAGTTTTCCTTTCTCGCCGGCAGCCCATTCATCGCCTTCATGCTGTTCCTCGGCGTCGCTTTCGGGTTCATGTGGGGCATCGAGCGCACCAAGAACAGCGGCATGGGCGTGGCCCTGCTGCTCGGCTTCACCTTCTTCATGGGTTTGATGCTTTCGAGCATCCTGCGCGCGGCGCTCGGATTTTCCAACGGCGGTACGCTGATCGCCATGGCGGCCGGCGGCACCGGGGCGATCTTCGTTTCCCTGGCGGGCGTCGCTTCCACCACCAAGCGGGATTTCTCCAATCTCGGCAAGTTTCTCTTTGCCGGCGTGATCCTGCTGCTGGTGGCGATGGTCGCCAACATCTTCTTCCAGATTCCGGCGCTGTCCCTGGCGATTTCCGCTATCGCGGTAATCATTTTCTCCGCCTACATCCTTTACGACATCAACCGCATCGTGCAAGGCGGCGAGGACAACTACATCACGGCGACTCTCGCGGTCTATCTGGATGTCTATAACGTCTTTGTCCACTTGCTGAATCTGCTGATGATGCTTGCCGGAGAACGCGACTGACATAACGCTCATGGTAGCGAGAGCCACCCGCCGATGATGAAACACGCGAAAGGCGAATTGAAGGCCCGCCCCCCATCCCCCCTCACGGGGGGTTACTGATCGGCTCGCTTCGCTCGACTGTCACCCGTCGCTCCGAACGAGATGTTTCACGCAAAAAGTCGGCGCTGACGACACGGCGACCGCAGATACCTGTGGTCGCCGTTTTTCATTTCAGCGACCGCTCATTTCTCGAACAGGACGATTGATTCGAGGTGGGAGGTATGCGGGAACATGTTGGCGATGCCGGCCCCGCACAAACGATAGCCTTTCTCGTGCACCAACACCGCTGCATCGCGCGCGAGTGTCGCCGGACTGCACGAGACGTACACAATGCGGCGCGGACCGCCTTCGACCGGCAGCGCCTTGACCAGGGCAATCGCCCCTTCGCGCGGCGGATCGATCAGCAGCTTGTCGAAGGCGCCCAAGGCGGAAAAACTTTCCTCGGTCGCCTCGAACAGGTTGGCCACGGCGAATTCGCAAAGCGCCGCGAGTCCGTTGTGCGCGGCGTTTTCCTGCGCGCGCTTGACCAGGGCGGCGCTGCCCTCGACGCCAAGGACGCGCGCGCCCAGCCGCGCAATGGGCAGGGTGAAATTTCCCAGGCCGCAAAACAGATCGGCAATCCGCTCACCGGCCCGTGGCTTGAGCAGAGCCATGGCGCGGCGCACCAGCATGCGATTGACGCCATGGTTAACCTGGGTGAATTCGGTCGGATGGAACAGCAACTCAAGGCCGAAATCGGGCAAATCGTAGCTCGGCAACTTCGCCTCGACCGGATGAAACAGCGTGACAGTCTCCGGCCCCTTGGCCTGCAGATACCAGATAATTTCATGCGCGTCGGCAAAGTCCCGCAGGTGATCCAGATCGTCGGGCGTGAGCGCCTCCAGATGGCGCAATAACAGCACCGTCCGCGATCCGCCCACGGCGACCTCGATCTGTGGCATGCGATCAGGCTGCGACATGCCATCGATCAAGGTCTTGAGGACAGGGATCAATGCAGAAACATGGGGGGGCAGCACGGCGCATGAATTCATCACGGCCACGTAGCTGCTGTGCTTCTCGCGGAAGCCGACCATGGCACCGCCCTTGCTCGCTACATGGCGCACCGAAAGCCTGGCGCGCAATCGATAGCCCCAACCGGTACCGGCGATGGGCGGAAAAAGTTGTTCCGGCTTGAGCCGGGCGATGTGCCACAGCGCATCTTCCAGTACGCGCTGCTTGGCGGCGGTCTGGCCGGCAAGATTGAGATGCTGCATCGAGCAACCGCCGCAGGTGCCGAAATGCGGGCAAGCGGGTTCGATGCGCTGGCTCGATGCGCGCAGCACACACTGGGCATGGGCCTTTTCGTAACTCGGTTTCCGCCGATAGCTGGCGTATTCGACCACTTCGCCGGGCAGGGCGCCTTCGACAAAAACCGCCTTGCCATCAACGTGCGCAACGCCGCGTCCTTCGTGGTCCAGGGATTCGATGTGAGCAAGCGGCATGACTGGTTCCGGCGGGCCGTTCGGCAAAAGGGGCCGATTATAATCGGCGCATGAAGCTCAGTTGCGTCGCCCATCTTCAACGATGAGCCCTGCCTACACGCTAATCACCAGTGAAGCCGGGTATCGTCAGGCCTGCGACGCGATTCTGGGCCGGGCGCAACATGAGATCCTGATTTTTGATCGCAATCTCGCCGCCCTTCGACTCGAAGAAAAGGCGCGCCTTGAAACGCTGGTCAACTTTCTGCAAATGGACGGCCTGCGCCGAATCCGCGTGGTGCTGCACGACCCGGCGCCACTGGAACGCAGCGCCCCACGTTTGACGCAACTCATTGCCCGCTACCCCCACGTCATCGACATCCGGCAGAGTCCGGACAACCTGCGCCATCTTGCCGACACGCACGTGCTCGCCGACGAGAGCCACGGCGTGCGCCGTTTCCACGTCGATCAGCCGCGCAGCGCGCTCATTGTCGACGACCCGGCTTACATTCATCCTTGGCGGCAGCGCTTCGAGGAACTGTGGGAACTGTCTTATCCCTGTTTGAGGATCAACCCGACCGGACTGTGAAACAGGGACTCAGGCATGTGCCGATAGGCATTTCGCCTACACTACAGCCCCGCGCCATGATAGTATTACTAGTTGATCGGAGTGGAAACGTTCCGATCAACCAATTGGCCGATCAACTCCATAACGTTAAGGATATCACTCAAATGAAGCAATCTCTCCTCGTAGCCGCCCTCCTCGCCCTGGGCCTGTCCGCTTGCGGCAAAACCGAAGCTCCGAAGCCTGTTGAGCCGCCCAAGGTCGAAGCTCCGAAGCCCGCCGAAGCGCCCAAGGCCGACGCCGCTGCCCCGGCTGCCGCTCCGGCTGCTGATGCTGCTCCGGCTGCTGCTCCTGCCGCTGCTGCTCCTGCCGCTGCTGCTCCTGCCGCTGCCGCTCCGGCTGCTGCCGCTCCCGCTGCTGCTCCTGCCGCTCCGGCGAAGAAGTAATTCTTCCCCCGCCTTCGGGCAAGAAAAAGCCAGCCTTCGGGCTGGCTTTTTTGTTTCCGGCTTGCTGTTACCCAGTTCAGAGATCGCGCCAGGCGAACCCCTCATCCTGCGTCGCAACCCCAATCCAATCCTGCGCGCATCCCAGCACTGCGGACAATGCAGCCCGTGCCAACGCTGGGCGGTTGTTCTCTTCCGAGAGGTGGGCCGCCACGACATGACGGAGATTTTCGCTACCTATCTGGACTAGCAAAGAGGCCGCCGCGGCATTATCCAGATGGCCCCACTGGCCGCCGATCCGCCGCTTCAACGTCCGCGGATAACGCCCTTGCGCCAACATCCGCGCATCGTGATTGCACTCCAGCACCAGGGCGTCGCAGGCATTCAGCATGGCTACCATATGTGGCGTGACATGGCCCGCGTCGGTCAACACGCCAAGCCGCCTGTCACCGTCGGCAAGCACAAATTGCACGGGTTCGCGGGCATCGTGCGGCACAGGAAACGGATGCACGCAAATATCGCCGACCGAAAACGATTGCTGGCTGTCGATGATCGTAACGCGCGCATCGGCAGCCGGGTCGCGACACGCGGCCAGCGTGCCGTGCGTGAGCAATACGGACCACTCGAAGCGCCGCGCACAGGAAAAGACGCCGCCGACGTGATCGGAGTGTTCATGCGTGACCAGCACAGCGTCGACATCGTCGCCAGCCACGCCCAGTCGTTGCAGCCGGCGCGACATTTCGCGCGGGCCAAAGCCGGCATCGATCAGTAATCGCGTATTCCCCGCTTCGACCAGCAAGGCGTTGCCCCGGCTGCCGCTGCCGAGCGAAGCGAAGCGCACCTGGGTTTTCCTGCCTCTTGCCTACTTCAACTGTTCGTGCAGCAGCCCGAGAATGCGCTTGGACACATCCGACTGATCAGCGCCGCCTTCGCGGGTCAGCACCTGCACGCTGGTGGATTCACCCGTCGCCTTGACGTGAATCCGATACTGGGCCTGACTCGGCTTGTCGCTGGCGCCACCCTTCCAGAACATCAGCTTGGACATGAATCCTTTGTCATCATCCTTTTTCTTGCTGTCGATTCCCGGATCGACATAGCGCACAAAATACAGTCCCTGCGAGCGGTCGCGGTCTTCCACGGTGAAACCGACGCGATCCAGCGCCAGACCGACGCGCCGCCAGGCCCGGTCAAAGGGTTCTTCGAGCAGCAAAGCGCCGGCGCCGTCCTTCGCGCGGGAAAGCTTGGCGCGCTCCTGACGCGAATCGGCGGCGACCATCGTCCTGGCGCGGGACTCCTCGACCCCCAGGCGCACCATCAGGCGCCGCAGCATTTCGGCTTCGAGTTCCGGGTCGGCCGGACGAGGTTGCCACTTGGTATCGCTCTTCGCTTCGCTGACGTAGACCTCATACATGCCCCGATGGCTGATGTATATCTCCACCGTTCCAGGCTCCGCGCCCTTTTCCAGGCGGGTGCGAAATTTGTCGCGTTCCGCTGTCGAATAAAGACTATCGAAGACTTTGCCCAACGTCCCACGAATGACATCCTGCGGCAGCTTGGCGCGGTTCTCCGCCCAGTCCGTTTCCATGATCCCGGCCTCGGGAATTTCCACATTCACCAGAAAACCGAGTTCCTGCCAGAACTCCTTGACGCCGGGCCAGAGCTTTTCCGGAACGCCGCCGACGACCAGCCAGCGTTGCGTACCGGAACGCTCGATGCGCATCTTGTCGACCTGCGGCAGCAGATCCTGCGCGGTCGTGGTGCGCGCCTGCCCGGCACGCTCGCTTGAGTAGGCCGAGTAGGTGGCGGAACCCTTGCTGGCGGAAACATCCGGAACTGCGTAGCGCTCATCGCGGCTTTGCTGCGTCAGGTCGGGAGGAATCTCAAGCGGCGGCAACTTCCCCGCGGACTTGTATTCGATCTTCTTCGATTCCGGAAGGATATTGCCGCTGCAACCGGCCAGCAGACCAATCAGCAGTAAGGACACGGGCCATGACAGTAGCGAGAATGAACGGTTCATTGAAGTTCAGTTTCCTGATTGAAGGACGATTCCGGCGTCAAGCATGGCAACGCGCAAACGCTCGTGGAACTCCGGCGACAGGGGCGTCAGCGGCAAGCGGATGCCGCCGCCGAGCAGCCCCATCTGCTGCGCGGCCCACTTCACCGGAATCGGGTTGGCCTCGTGAAAAAGATTGCGATGCAAGCCGAGCAAGCGGAAATTTATCTCGCGCGCCGTCGCCAGATCGCCGGCAATGGCCGCCGCGCACATCCGGTGCATGAGGGTCGGCGCGACATTCGCCGTGACCGAGATGGAACCCTTGCCGCCCAGCAGCATCAGGGCGATGGCCGTGGCGTCATCACCGCTATAGACGCTGAAGCCGGCGGGCGCCCGCTTCAACAGATCGGAACCGCGCTCGATATTGCCCGTGGCATCCTTGATGCCGACGATACCGGGCACCTGCGCCAGGCGCAGCGCCGTATCGTTGGTCAGGTCGGCCACCGTGCGTCCCGGCACGTTGTACATGATCAGCGGCAGATCGACCGCCTCGGCAATGGTCTTGAAATGCCGGAACAGTCCTTCCTGCGTCGGCTTGTTGTAATAGGGCACGACCGAAAGATGCGCGTCGGCGCCGGCCTGCCGGGCGAATTGCGCCAGTTCAACAGCCTCCGCCGTGGAGTTGGCGCCGGTGCCGGCTATCACCGGTAGGCGCCCGGCGACATGCTTCACCGTCGTTTCGATCAGCGCGCAATGCTCGTCGTAATCCACCGTCGGCGATTCACCCGTGGTGCCGACGACGACGACGGCGTCGGAGCCCTCGCTGATATGCCAGTCGAGCAGGCGCTGCAACGCAGGCAGGTCAAGCGAACCGTCATCCTGCATCGGCGTGAGTATGGCGGGAATGGAACCCTGTATGGTCTTCATGAACATATCCGAAACTGAATGCCGAAAGCGGCGGCCAAATGAGAGCGAAACAAGGCGAATTCTAACTGATGACCATCCCGCGGCACACCCTGCAACGCCGCCTTACAAATCAGCCAGCACCTTGATGTGCGTGACAACGCTGCGGGCCAGCGCGGAAAGTGCGTAACCGCCCTCCAGCAAGGACACGATGCGCCCTTGGGCGAACTCGCCCGCCACCTGTTTGACCTGTTCCGTCACCCAGGCATAGTCGGACTCGACCAGCCCGAGCGAGCCCATGTCATCCTCATAATGGGCGTCAAAACCGGCCGAGATGAAAATCATTTCCGGCTGGAACTCCCGCAGCCGGGGCAGCCAGATGTCGGAAACCGCCTGACGAAACCCATCGCCGCGTGTTCCGGCGGGCAGCGGCACATTGCACATGTTGGCCGCCGGGTTTTCGGTTCCGCAATAGGGGTAGAACGGATGCTGGAAAGTTCCCGCCATAAGGACTTGCGAGTCACCGGAAAAAATATCCTCGGTGCCGTTGCCGTGATGAACGTCGAAATCGACGATCGCGACACGCGAAAGCCCCCACGCCTCGAGCGCATGCCGCGCCGCCACGGCGACGTTGTTGAAAAAACAGAAGCCCATCGCCTTCGCCCGCTCGGCGTGGTGGCCGGGCGGACGCACCGCGCAGAAAGCATTCCGCACTTCGCCGCGCATCACCAGATCGGTGGCAAGACAACCCGCGCCAGCCGAGCGCAGAGCCGCCCGCAAGGTGCCCGGCGACATCGCCGTATCGGGATCGAGATGGACGATGCCATGCGCCGGACTGCTGCCATGCACGTGGTCAACATACTCGCGCGAATGCACGCGCAGCAACTGTTCCATGTCGGCCAGCGGCGCATCGTGAAACTGAAGATAGACATCCAGTCCGGAAGCGATCAGGCGGTCATTGATGGCCCCCAGCCGATCCGGACATTCCGGATGGTGGGCGCCCATGTCGTGCTGCCAACAGTCACGATGGGTGATAAAGGCGGTGGTTGTCATGACGGGTGTCTTGCCTGATGACTTACAATGCTGCGCAAGCGCATATTATCCATCAAAGACCGCCGAAAACCCCGACCCCATGCGACTTCCCGAACTTGAGACCCTGCTGGCCGACATCAACCGCATCGTCCTCGGCAAAGAGCGGCCCATCCGCCTTTCGCTCGCCTGCCTGCTGGCGCGCGGACACCTGCTGATTGAAGATCTGCCTGGCGTCGGCAAGACCACTTTGGCCCATGTGCTGGCTCGCGTGCTTGGCCTGGATTTTCAGCGCATCCAGTTCACCAGCGACATGCTGCCGGCGGATGTCCTCGGCGTTTCGATCTTCGACCGGGACAGCGGCGCATTCCATTTTCATCCGGGACCGATCTTCACCCAGGTGGTCCTGGCCGATGAGATCAACCGGGCGACGCCCAAGGCGCAAAGCGCCTTGCTCGAAGCGATGGAGGAACGGCAGGTGACGGCCGAGGGAAAGACCCGTGCCTTGCCCGAACCTTTTTTCGTCATTGCCACGCAGAACCCGACGCATCAGATCGGCACCTTCCCTCTGCCCGAATCCCAGCTCGACCGTTTTCTGCTGAAGATCGAACTCGGTTATCCCGACCCGGTCGCCGAACGCGAACTGCTCGCCGGCGCCGACCGGCGTCAGATGGTCGCCGACCTGACCCCGCGAATCACGCCGCAGCGCTTGATCGAACTACAGGACAGGGTACGCGCCATCCATGCCTCGACCGCCCTGATCGACTACGTCCAGGCGCTGGCTGCCCACACCCGGACCACGCCGCGCTGGCAGGCCGGCCTGTCACCGCGCGCCTGCCTGGCGCTGCTGGCGGTGGCGCGCGCCTGGGCGCTGCTCGACGGTCGCGACCATGTCTTGCCCGAAGATGTGCAAGCCGTGCTGCCCGGCGTGATTGCCCACCGCCTGAGGCCGACGGACGACACCGCGCGGAACGATGTGGAGGCCATTACCGCCGCATTGATCGAGGCAGTCCCGCTGCCGTAATCGCCGATGCTGGCTTCTCTGCGCCGCCGGCTGCACGAAACATTCGTTCGCTGGGCCTTGCGCGTGCGCCCGCCGGAACCGGCCCCCATCGTCCTTACCCAGCGCCGCGTCTACGTCTTGCCGACGCGAGCCGGAATAGCCTACGCCGTGGCGCTCGGCATCATTCTGCTCGGTGCGATGAACTACAACCTCAGCCTGGGGCACGCCCTGGTATTTCTGCTGGGGGGATTGGGCATCGTCGCCATCCTCCACACCTTCCGCAATCTCGTCCTCGTCTCGATGCGCCCCGGCCGCTGCGAACCCGTATTCGCTGGCGGTGTGGCCCGGTTTGCCATGGTGCTGGAGAATCATCGCGCGGAGGAACGCACCAGTCTGCGCCTGTTCATCGACGACGAAACTCCGGTCGAGATCGACATCGGACCGCATGCGAGCGCAGTCGCCACGCTGAACGTCCCCGCCGCCAAACGCGGCTGGCTGCCCATGCCGCGGCTCACCATCGAGACCACCTGGCCGCTGGGCCTGGTCCGCGCCTGGAGCTATGCCGCGCCCGACCTGAACTGCCTGGTCTATCCGGCGCCGGCGGCCAAGGCGCCGCCCCTGCCGTGGGGTGGCGACTCGGCGCGGGGATCGACCAGGGACGGTCGCGGCGCGGATGATTTCTCCGGTCTGCGCGGTCACCAGGTCGCCGATTCGCCGCACCATGTCGCATGGAAGGCGGTGGCCCGCCAGCAGGATGGTCCGCTGCTGACCAAGCTGTTCTCGGGAGCGACCGCGCAACGGATTTGGCTCGACTGGGAAGCGCTGCCAGACACGGTCGACACCGAACAGCGCCTGTCGATTCTTGCCCGCTGGATGATCGACGCCGAAGCCAACGGTCTGGCTTGGGGCTTGCGAATGCCGACCGTGCGCCTGGCCCCCGACAATGGGCCGGCACAGATCAGTGCCGGCCTGCGTGCATTGGCGCTGCATAATCATGGCGCGCGCTAGCCGCCCCGTCAGCCGTCGCCAGGCCTGGTGGCTGCTGGCCACCGCCCTGGCGGCGAGCTTGCCGCTGGTACCACAAGTTCCGCCATGGCTCTCGCTTGCCACGGCCACCGCATTCATCTGGCGCGCCGCGCTGACATGGCGGCAATGGCGCCTGCCGCCGCGCTGGCTGCTGGTTCTGCTGGTCATCGCCGGTACGGCAGGCGTCGTCCTGCAATACAGAACCATACTCGGTCGCACCCCTGGCATTGCGATGCTGGTGGTATTTCTCGCGCTCAAGCTGCTGGAACTGCGCGCCGCGCGCGATGCGGTGGCCACCGCCCTGCTGTGCTATTTCCTGGTTCTCGGCCAGTTTCTGTTCACCCAGACCATTCCCACGGCATTGCTGGCCGGTCTGACCGTGCTGATCACCACCGCCGCGCTGCTGGCGGCCAGCGACGACCGCCCGCCGCCGCAACAGCAGTTGCGCCGCGCCGCGCTGATGCTGGCGCAGGCGCTGCCTTTCATGCTGCTGCTGTTTTTGCTGTTTCCACGGGTGCAAGGCCCGTTGTGGGGCGTTCCACAGGACCGTTTTTCCGCCGTCTCGGGACTGTCCGACACCATGTCGCCGGGTTCGATCGCACAACTCTCGCAATCGGATGCCGTCGCATTCCGGGTACGATTCGAGGGCGAGGTTCCGCCGCAATCGCAACTTTATTGGCGCGGTCCGGTAATGCCCTCGTTCGATGGCCGCAGTTGGCGCGTAACGCAAACGCTGGGCGCCTACCCCGAAATTCCGTACGCCAGGGTTGGCACGCCGGTGGACTACGAAATGACACTGGAACCGCATGGAAAATTCTGGTTGTTCGCACTGGAACTGCCAGCCACCTTGCCACCAAACAGCGCATTGACCAGCGACTATCAGCCCATCGCGCGACAGGCCGTGCACAACCGCCTGCGCTACGCGCAGCGCGCCTGGCCCGAGGCGGTCGCCGGAGTGAACGAAATGCCACGCCTGTTGCACGACGCGCTGACGTTGCCGACGGATGGCAACCCGCGCATGCGCGCCATCGGCGCCGCCTGGCGCACGCAACACGGCGACGACGGGGCGGCGATCCTCGCCGCCGCCGAGGACTTCTTCGCCCGGCAGTTGCTGATCTACACGCTGAACCCGCCGCTGCTGGGACCAGACACAGTGGATGAATTCCTGTTCGACACCAAGCGCGGCTTCTGCGAGCACTTCGCCGCCGCCTTTGTCTTCGCCCTGCGCGCGGCCGGCGTACCGGCGCGGGTGGTGGCGGGCTATCAGGGCGGCGAAGTCAATCCGGTGGACGGCTATCTGGTGGTGCGCCAGTACGACGCCCATGCTTGGGCCGAAGCCTGGATCGCCGGACGCGGCTGGGTTCGCATCGATCCGACGGCGATTTCCGCACCGCGCCGCGTCAGCAGCAACCTGGCTGCCGCCATACCGGCCGGGGAAGGGCTGCCTTTCCTGGCCCGAGCGGATCTGGCCTGGCTCAGGGAATTGCGCCACCGGCTGGACGCTGTCACCAATGGCTGGAATCAGTGGGTGCTGGGCTACAACCCACAGCGCCAGCGCGACCTGCTGGCCACGCTGGGGATGAGCGAGCCCGACTGGCGCAGCATGACCGCCGTGCTGTCGGTTCTCTGCGGCGGCGTCATGCTCGGACTGACCGCATGGCTCTTGCGCAAGCGCCTGCGCGTCGATCCGGCGCTGGCGGCCTGGCGCCGATTCACGGCGCGACTGGCCAGGCGCGGCATTGTGTGGCGGACATGGGAAGGACCGCTGGCTTTCGCCGAACGGGCCGCAAGGCAATTGCCTGTTCATGCCGAACGCATCGGCGAGATCGCCGCGCTGTATGCCCGCTTGCGCTACGGACCCGCGCCGCAAGCGGACGATCTCGCGCAACTCAAGACGCGGATCGCCGCCTTCAAGCCATGATGCGCGCACTTCTCCTTTTGTTGCTGGCCCTGCCCGGCCCGGGCGCACGTGCGGAAACCTATGGTCAACGCGAAGATGTGCGGGCCTTCATCCAGGAAATGCGCGACAAGCACGATTTCGATGCCGATGTCCTGACGGCGCTGTTCCGTCAGACCAAACCCATCGCCGCCGTGATCAAGGCCATCATGCCGCCCAAGGATCCGGCAGTTCGCTCCTGGCGAACTTACCGCGGGCGTTTTGTCGAACCGAAACGGATCGCCGCCGGGAGGCGTTTCATGCACGTCTACGCCACGGAACTGGCTGCCGCCGAGGCGCGCTTCGGCGTGCCGGTCGAAATAGTCGCGGCCATCATTGGCGTCGAGACCCTCTATGGCAAACAGATGGGCCGCTTCGGCGCCTTCGCCGCACTCACCACGCTGACTTTCGACTACCCGCCGCGCGCCGAGCTTTTTCGCCGCGAACTCGAGGAATTGCTGCTGCTGGCCCGCGAGAAAAATCGCAGCTCGCTGAGCTATACCGGGTCCTACGCCGGCGCTCTGGGCTTGCCGCAGTTCCTGCCGTCATCCCGGCGATATTTCGCCATCGACTTTGATCGCGATGGCCGCATCGACCTTTCCGCCAGCCCGGCGGATGCGATTGGCAGCGTGGCCAACTTTCTGGCCGAGCACGGTTGGGAGAGAGACGCATCAATCGCCATCGCCGTTACCGTGACCGGTGACGGCGTGCAGGCACTGATCGACGCGGGCATCGTGCCGCGATACACACCACGAGAAATGGAAGCGGCCAAGGTCAAGCTCGCAAGAGTCGGCGCTGACGATACGGCGATTCCGGACCAGCCAGCCGCCCTGATCGACTTCAATACGCCGGGAGCGACGCCCGAATACCGGCTCGGCTATCGCAACTTCTATGTCATTACCCGTTACAACCGCAGCAGCTTCTATGCGGCGACGGTCATGGATCTGGCCGCCGAACTGCGCGCCTCAAAGCAAGGCATCGGGCGTCAGGCCGTCGTGCGCGATGCGCTTCCTCAGTTTTGACAGGGCTTCCATCTGGATCTGCCTTACCCGTTCGCGAGTCAGGCCCAGATCAATGGCGATATCCTCGAGCGTGGCAACGTCATGGCCGCCGAGACCGTAACGACGCTCAACGACCAGGCGTTGACGGTC
>Ga0209211_10001109_pt1 | contig 52845 bp, 56 predicted proteins | sample RifGroA2_FD_183992 | JGI IMG/M metagenome (GOLD analysis project Ga0209211, IMG submission 183992) | Groundwater microbial communities from Rifle, Colorado, USA - Groundwater A2 (SPAdes) (version 2) | ecosystem: Environmental > Aquatic > Deep subsurface > Groundwater | place: Rifle, Colorado... | reverse complement strand
GAGCCGGATCGTTGCAATAAGCGAAACACTCCCGCTCGTTCTTGCATCCTCCGGGACCAGCCTGCTGGCTGAAAAATTTTCCAAAATCGTCTCCCTTCTGTTTTTGTTCTCCTTCTCTTTTGATGCCAAATTCAATTTCCCTAACCATTCTTTGGACTTCCGGATAATCCGCGGCTATTTCTTTCAGCTTGGGCAGGGCTTTTTGGGACGCTTCAAAACACTTTCGGCCGATTTCAAAATCAACATTGCCTCTTTCGCATTCAATGGGGTTAAAACCGGCTTCGGATTTCATTATCTCGTAAATTTTTTTATTGCCCTCAAATTCTTTTTTGCGCTCTTCCGGAATAAATTCTTGGCAAAGTTCCGGATTGTTTCGGCACTGGTCAAAATTTATATTTTTATCCGCCATGGATTCAAAAATCTTAAGACCATCATCCATTTCTTTCTGGCTGGTAAAACCATTCTTAACGGCGAATTCTCCGCAAGACCTGGCCAACTTCACGTCTCTTGCCTCAAAAGCTTTCTCGCAAGTGTTTTTTATGGCCGTTTTGCCCGCTATTTTTCTGCCGTCGGAAGTCACAAGCTCCAGATTCTCCAAACCTTTCAGATAAAAATCTCCCGCCTGCTTGGTTTGCGTTCTAGCCGCCGCCAATTCTTTCACTCCCTTGGGGCCGAAAAATTTTTGCGCGATTTCATCGCAAGCCTTTAATGATTCTGATCCTGAATTCAAGCATTTCTGCCCCGCCTCTTCCGCCGTTTTCCCCAGCTCCGGATAATCTCCCTTAGCTAAGGCTTCATCCAAACTGGCCGCCATATCGGCCATATTTGTTTTCTCAATCATTCCTCTGGGAATATATTTTTGGACTTGAACGATATTTGTTTTTTTCGCCAATTTTTTGCTCGCTTCCAGACAGCCGATTAATTGTTCCCGGGAAAGCGTCTCCGCGGACTGACTGCAAATATCCACGCCTACTCCGGCGTTTTTTACTTCGGCAACAATCGTTTCGGCTGCGGTTACCGTGTCTTTGTCAAGTTGAAAAGTTTTGGCCAGATTCGGCTTTTTCAGCAATTCTTTGGCTATTTTTACGATTTCTTCTTCAAAATTTTCTTCCGTTATGTTGCTTAACTTGGAAATAACTTCTTGCTTGTAAGATTTGGCTATGTCGCTTTGCTCTTTGCTGTAGACTTGATATTTTTCCGCCAATTCAATCCCTTTTTCAAAATTAGAATCAAAAGCTTTGGCGCATTCTTCTTTTGTCTGGCATCCCAATTCATTAGCCAAGGGAGCCAAGTTTTCCGGAATTTCGCTTCCGGCCAAAGCAAGCTGGAAAGAAAAAACCGCCAGAAAAGAAGCTAGCCAGAAAAATTTTTTAAAATTAAGTATTTTCATAATTTTATTTTCTCCCATTATTATTTGGCGAACGGATTAAGGGCGTCTTTGGCTTTGTCAAAAGGGTTGGCTTTCACTCCCTCCAATGGATTGCTGACTTGGAACGGATTGGCCGCTTTGGCCGCATCCTCTACCGCTTTTTTGGCCGATTCTTCCTGTTGGGCCTTAATGTCGGCCGCGGCCGCCTGATAACCTTTGTCGTAAGTTTTGGAACTGCCGTACCAGTATCCTCCGATGGCGCCGATAATAAGCAGAGCTATTGATATTGCCGAAAAATTTTTGTTCATATTTATAAAGTTCAGCGAAAGCTGAATAAAAATTTATCCCTTGGGACCGCAAAGGATTTTTATAATAATTGTCTTCTACGTTCATTATATAACAAGAAGAAACAAAAGCTAAAAAAGTTATCCACAGCGGTGGACACTTTTGCTTTTCGTACTGATAAAACTTGTGTTAGTGTTAGCTGGCGCGCCGCGAAAAAATTATTTTTGTAAATCCGCCATATTTACCGACCGCTTGCTCTTTTTAATTAGCTCTTCGTCGTGTGAAACGCAAATAATAGTCGTGTCTAAATATTTTTCGTTTATCTCGCTGATAATTTTCCTGACTTCAGTCGCAGCTTGCGAATCAAGACTTGCTGTCGGTTCGTCAAGCAACATAATTTTTGCCCCTTTAATCAATGTGCGCGCCACTCCAATTCTAACCTTTTCGCCGCCTGATAAATTTTTTACTTCATTATCAAGTCTGTCAATGAATTTTTCTAAGTGCAAATCTTTCAAAACTTTTTTAATTTTTTCATTATCGGTATCTTCTTTTGACCAAAGCAAAAGATTCTCACGTAAAGTCATTCCGTCAAAAATTTGCGGATTTTGATTGCAATAAGACATTATGGAATAAATAGAATCTTTCCCGTATTTCTTAATTTTATCGTTTTTAACCCCGCCTATTTCTATATCTCCGCTGTCTGACTTATACAAACTGACTAAATTGCGCAGCAACGTCGATTTGCCCACCCCAGAAGCGCCGGCAATAGTTAAAAATTCTCCTTGCTTAATATCCAAACTTACATTGCGCAATATGTTTTTATAGTGTAAATTTTTAATGGAAATATCGAAATTTTCCAATTCAGAAACGGACACACGATCTTTTTCTTTTTCACCTTCCGGCAAATCCAATTTTTCGTATTTCCCCAAAATTTCATCCATTCTTTGTATATCCTGAATGTTGCGAGAAAATCTATTAAAATAGAGGTCAACCAATTCTTGAACGGGTCTGTTTAGTTGATTGGAATAAATAATATTCGACAGGACAGCTCCGCCAGAAATCATTCCCGCTTCTTGAAGCGCGCCTCCTACACCCGCCGCCGCAACTGTTGAAATGTCAAAAGGAATCATGCGTTTTAGACGCATTTTTGTTTCCTCAACAAATCTTTGTAAAGAGAGAGTGTCTTTGGTGTCCATTTGCTCTTTTATGTGCGTCGCGATTCTCGGCGTTTCGGGTGATGTTTTGACTTCTTCAAATCCGCTTTTTATTGAACCTAGTCGCGTTGCTATTTTTTCTCCTTCTCGTTTTTCTTTTTCATACATTGGCCAAATCTTTTCATTTTGTTTTTTGGCGATTATATACATTATCGGCAAGCTTCCAAGACCAATCGCACCAAGGATGGGGTTGATTTTAATCAAAAACGCGAGAGACATGGCAATGCCAGCCAAAGTAGGAACAAATTTTGAAATAGTCTCTTGTAAAAGTTGTTCAGTTGCGTTTTTACCTCTTTCCAATGTTGCGTAAATTTCGCCAAGTGTTTTTTCATGAATAAATTCAAATTCTTGAAAAAATAAAGAGTTGGTTATTCTTTCGTTGATCTGATGATTTATTTCATTCATTACTTTTGCCAATTCAATCTCTGTTTTTGCGTCAATAATGTCTGACAATTTATTCAAGCCAAAATATTCCAAAAACACGGCGACATTGAATTTATCTTGGGCAATTATGTTTTGAAAAAGCGACGGAGCAAAACTTTCCGCGCCTTTAGACATTAAATAACCGAGGGAAATTTTTGCTATCGTTCCTTTTTTCTCGCCCAAATTGTATTCATTCCAAAGGCGAGCGATTGTTTCAACCAGAATTTTCGGTGAGTAATTTTCACCATCGCCTTTGTCAGGCTTTATAAGACTTGTTAAAATTTCGGCCTCGACTTTGTCTAGCGGGTAACGATTTTGCAAATCTTTTACTAATTCGGAGTTTTGTTTTTCTTGCTCTTTTTTATCGTTTTCCTTCGGCGTTTTGTCTTTATAAAAATCGACAATGTCTTTTTCTAGCGATTTTGTGTTCATTACATTTCCGATTGAATCAAAGAATAACCAACATTGGGCGCGCAATTCCTCAATATCATTCTCGTCGAGGCTTGTTTCTTTTTTGTTTTTTACTTCATTGACTAAGTTTCCAATCCAACTTTCAATGTCGCTGGAAAATTCCTCCTTATTAATATCAATAAATTCTCTTTGTGGATGTTCTTCTGATTTTTGAGTTTTTTCATTAAAGCTTTTTAGAATTTGTTTATATTTAACCATCAATTCAGACGTGACAAGCTCGCTCAACAATTTTGTTTTTTCCTGTTCTTCTGTTGTTGGCTTTTCAATAACCAATTTTTCTTGAATTAATTGGCGTAAAGACAACCAATGATCTTTTAGCGTCATTGGTTGTTGCTCCGTTTCTTCGTGTTCATCGGCAGTAAGCGGTCTTAACTCAGCCGCTTCTTTCTTTTTCTCAATATCTTCTTTAATTGGCCTAAAAAAATAACTTTCTTTCATAATGAATATTTAAATAAATAATTGTCTTCTGTGTTATTATAGCATTATTGCTTGACTCTGTGTTTGATATGCCTCCAAACATACCAAGTGATTCCGATTATGATCAGGGCAAGTATGGCCAAGTCAAAATTATGCAGTTTTTCTCTGATTTGCTCCCAGTTGTCGCCCATTTTTACCCCGAGCCAAGTGAAAAGAATTGACCAAGGCAGGGCTCCGGCGAAGGTGTAAAGCGAAAAACGCTTCATCTCCATTTTGGCGACGCCGGCCGGAAAAGATATGTAGGTGCGGACCACGGGCAGAAGCCGGCCGAAAAAAACCGTCCAGTTTCCGAATCTCATAAACCACCTATCGGCCAAATCCAGGTCATGTTTTGAAATCAAAATGTATTTACCGTACTTTTCAATCAGCGCCCGCCCGCCTTTCAGCCCTATCCAATAAGCGATAAGCGAACCGGCCAGGTTGGCGAAAGCGCCGACGAAACTCACTATCCAAAAATTCATCTTCCCCGCCGCCACCAGGAAACCGGAAAACGGCATAATAATCTCCGACGGCATCGGAATTCCGCAACTTTCCGCGAGCATCAGGAAAAACACGCCCGGGTATCCCAAAAAATCTATTGTCCGGACGACGACATCGGCCAAAATATCAATGATTAAGGTGAACATATAATTTTAATTCTATCCAATTTCCTTTGGCGAATCAAATAAGGTAAAATATCCGGGATATGCAAAAAATAGGAACGGTTTTTATAATTTTCGTCGTTTTGTTGTTTTTTTCTTTTTTTTCTTACATCGGCTACGAATACAATCTGCCTTATGTCGGCTCCGCCTTGCGGTATGTCGCCGGGCCGTTTTTTGCCGAGAGAATCACCCCCGAACAAATTTTAGCCAGTTATGAAACTGATAAAATAAAAATTTTAATAGTCCCCGGCCACAACAACGACTCCTTTGGCGCCCAATTTAAAGGGATAAAAGAAGCTCAAATGAACGCCGAGCTCGGCCAGGAACTTTTTGATTTTTTCCAAAAAGACGATAAGTTTGAAACTTACGCCACGCGCATCAAAAACGGCGATTACAGCCAATGGTTCAGCGATTATTTTGAGTCAAACAAAGAAGAGGTGGAAAAATTCAGAGAAGATTCGCAAAAGCAAATGCGCCAGGCCATAGAGCAAGGAATGCCAGGCAACGACAGTCAAGTTTATCACAATTCCGCGACGGACAATGACTCATTAAGGCTTTACGCGATAAATAAATGGGCCAACGAAAATAATATTGAAGTCGTTTTCCATATTCATTTCAACGATTACCCGGGAAGAAAATGGAACCAGCCCGGGAAATACTCCGGATTTTCCATCTATGTTCCGGAATATCAACTCCCCAACCACCGAGCCAGTTCGGAGCTGGCAAAACCGCTTAAAAATCAGCTGGAAAAATATTTCGCCAAAAGCGACCTGCCGGCCGAATCTTCCGCTTTGATTGAAGACCAAGAATTGATCGCCGTCGGCTCCAACGCCTCGCGGGACGGAGTTTCCGTTTTGACGGAATACGGATATATTTATGAGCCTCAATTCGCAAACGAAGAAACAAGAACGGTTATGCTGGAAGAGCTGGCTTATCAAACATACATCGGAATCAAAAAATTTTTTGACGGCGATAATTTGCCCGCAAGCGATTATGAAACTACGCTTCTGCCCCATATGTGGAACAATCCCCTTAAAAAAGGCGCCGCGAGCGAATCAAAAGACACCCTTCATCTCCAAATGGCTTTGCGTCAAGAAGGGCTGTATCCGCCCGAGAATAAAACTTTTAACGACTGCCCTATCAGCGGTGTTTTTGGAAATTGCACTTTTGAAGCCGTTAAAAAATTCCAAGAAAAATATGCCGATGAAATACTGGCAGAAAACGGAAAAACGGAAAAAGCCAGCGGTTTCGCCGGCCCAAAAACTTTAGCCAAGCTTAATGAAATTTACGGAGAGCAACCTAAGCGGTAACGAAAGGAAGAAGCCCGATTATTCTGGCTCTTTTTATGGCTGTCGCCAATTTTCTCTGATGCCTGGCGCAGACTCCCGTTTCCGATTTGGGAGAAATGCGTCCGTGGTGGCTCAAAAATTTCTTTAAATTTTCGGCCTTCCTGTAATCAATACTGCCTATGTTGTTTGCGCAAAAATAACACTGTTTCATAAAATTTAAAAGGGTATTTCTTCCGGCTTAATGTCTTCCTCCGGATATTCTATCGTTTCCAATTGCTCTTCCTGTTTGGCGTTGCCCTTGCCGCTTTCCGCCTCTTCTTTTCCGGCAAATCCTCCGGCTTGTTTTCGCGGCCCGAATTGGACTCTCTCAGCCACTATCTCCGTTTTGGTTCTTTTTGTCCCGTCTTGAGCTTCCCAATTTCTGGTCTGCAATCTGCCTTCCACCAAAACAGAACCGCCTTTCTTCAAATACTGGCTGACCGTGTCCGCCTGCTTGCCGAAAACGACGATATTGTGAAATTGGACTTCCTCCTGTTTTTCTCCCTGCTGGTTTCTCCAAACTCTGTTGGTGGCGATTCCGAAATTCGCCACCGATGAACCGGATGGAAGAGTTTTCAGCTCCGGATCTCTGGTTAAGTTGCCCATTATGAAAACTTTGTTTAAATTCATATTTTAAGAAGATGATTCTTTTAATATTTCCGCCAATTTTTCGTCTATTTGTTCGGGTTTGATCTCAACTTTTTCCGCTTTTTCCGAAGATACGGCTTCCGATTTCGGCATAGCGGCGCCGTATCTGGGCGCGAACTGGGCGATATTTTCCTTTCCGGCTTCAGTAACCAAAGCCCGCAAAATTTTCTCGTTTTTATTGAAACCGTTTTTTATGTTATCAATAGATTCGGCTCCAGCGGAAAATTTGAACCAACCGTAATAAGCGCTGTCAAATTTTTTGATTGGGTAAGACAATTTTTGCGTCTTGGGCTGGTCTTCCCCGACCACAAATCCTTTATTGTCTTCAATTATTTTCCTCAAAACAGCCGTTTCCTCCGCCAATTTGTCTTCCGGAAGAAGGGGCGTCATCAGATAATTTATTTCGTAGGTTTTATTTTCTCTTTCCATTGCTATTGCTTGGCATACTATCACATAAATTATTTAACGCAAGGTCAACGTCCAGCCAATGGCAAGGTCTCGCCTTAACTGTCAAGGCGAGACCTTGCCATTGCTTGCGTCATTCTTTTAACTTCAAACTCCATAGTGTTCCGTCGTTTTTATCGGTGAAAATAAGATGATTTTCATCATCGCTGACAAAAATGTTCATAATATCGGCGCCAAAACGGCTTAAAATATTCTGGCTTTCTCCTGTTGTAATATTTTTGCTCCAAACGCCGTCATCAAAAGAAACTAACCCTTGATACCAATCGTCGGGCTGTCCGGAACCGGAAATTCTTGATGGAACGCCACAGTAAACTGTATTTTTATTTTTCTTGCCCCAAGCGCACTTGTCGGCCAAAGTGGCAAACCCCAGTTCGGAAATAGTCTTGGTTTTCACGTTGTAAACTTTTGATTCCGTTCCGTCTTGGCCAATACCGCTGAAAATAATCCTTTCCCCATCCGGCGAAACAACCGCCGCCAAACCCTTTATTCCGCCAAAAATTCTGGTCAAGACGCCGGTTTTTTGATTCAAGAAATACAAATAACCTTCCGCTTTGACCGACGGCTTGGTAAGTAAGACTATGTTGTCTTTGGTTGGCCAACTTATATTGAATTCGCCAAACGGCAGTTCAAAAATTTTCTTCTGGTTTTTATTGCTGAAGTCGGCCACCACGCCTTCCACCGAGTCATTTCCCAAATCGTTAAGATAAAAAACTTTGTCCTCCGCCGGAGAAACGGCAATTTCTGAAACACTGGACGGCAAAGCCAATCCCTTCAGCTCCGCCTCTGAAGTGCTGGTCGCCTTGAGCAAGTGGCCGATGGAAGCCAGAAAAGTTTTGACCGCCAACTTAATGCTTCCCGGCGCCGGATCCTCAAAATATTTCACCGCCATTTTGTCCGACTTGTAAGACCAACTAGCTTCAAAGCTTTTCGGCACCGTGGCGTTGGATAATCTCACGCTATTTGTTCCATCCAGATTTATTTTGTAAATATGGCCGGTGGCTCTTTCCATATATAAGGCGGTGGTCGTGCTATAATAGGCCGCCCCGTTTATGGCGTTTTTCGTCAGCTGGGTAAGGATATTTTTTGGAGATTCTTTTCCAAACTTGGAACTGCTGATTCCCCCGCCCAAACTCGCGGAAGATTTTCTTCCGGCGCTGTCTCCAGTGTCGGGGAAACCGCCGGTGGTTGTTGGTTCGTTTGTCACCTCCGCCGGTTTTTTACCGGCAAAAAAAGCGAAAAATCCCGCGGCGAGCATTATTATGATTATGGCTGTTATGATTATTTTTGTCGTTTTGTTCATAAATTATTCTTCGGAAGTTGTCGTTTCTTTTTCTTTAAAAAATTGGTTATTATTAAAATCAACTAGACTTGGGTTGATGGTGTAAAGAACTAGATAAGAAACCAGCGCCATCACTAACCCCCAAATGGCGTTTTCTATCCGTTTTTTGGCTTCTCCTCTCATTGACTCGCTGGCTCCGCTGATAATATATTCCACTCCCCCTATCACAATCATCATCACCGCTAGAAATCCGGCCAAAGCCAAAACGAACCGGAAAGCCCAAGTCAGATATTCTTCAAGTGTAACATTTTCACTTAAATCCGGTCCTTCTTTGGGCAACGGCTGCAAAAGCGTGTAGGTGAATTTGCCACCGCTCGTATTATTTGTAGTTTTAATTTCTGTTTTTTCACCTTGTGTCCAATTACCTAGAGAAGTAATATCATCTTTATTATTAACCGCTCCTGTTTTATACCACTCCTGACCTTCATTATCGGTATAATACTCTGAAACCGTTCCTCCAGACGTTCCATCATTAGGTTTTTGTATAACTTGCGTGATTTCATAACCATCGATATTCTTGTCTCTTTTATATTTTCTCGTCTTCATAATACACTCTCCATTGGAAGAATCTGAACATGGATAAGTTTCTATTTCTTCATCATAATAAATTATGCTCCCTGTAGTTAGCCCGGGATTAGTGTATGGGTTGGTGTTTTCTTCCGCCTTAGCATAAACAAACAATAAAAAGAAAGTCAGAAAAATAACCGAGGATATTTTTATTGCTTTTTTCGCAAAATTATTTTTCATTGTTTCTTAAAACACGATGTTTACCCCACCGCTAGTCGACTGCAGATTGTTTTCTATCTCTTTTTCCATTTCAAAATTTATTCTGGCTTGGCCCGAATTTTCTTCCGACACCAAAGAAATCGTATTCGGTTTTTTCCCGGATTTAATACTTTTGCCGTTCATACTCCATTTGTATGTCGTCTTGCCGTCTTCTTTATTGAAAAAATACGGTTCCGCTCTGATGGCTATATCCTTCGCTTTCAAATTAATCTTATTTCCTAAGGCTCTCCCGTAAAAAGGCCCTTCCAACGGGTTGTCGGCGTAAAAAACAAGTTTGGGCGAAACACCTTCTGCCGATAAATGAAGATATTTTTGGAAACTTGTTCTCTTATCTTTGGTGGAAACTTTCACGCCGATCACATAATCGCCCATATCGTTCATTCTTATAAGCAGAGTGTTTTTGTCGGCGCCGGAATCATCCGGCAAGTTTTTATAATTAAAAGTCCAGTCATAGACAAGATTGGAGCGGGATACCGCCCCCGGCGCCGAATATAAACTGGGCAAAGCCGTTATTTTGACGAACGCTTTCCGTCCCGCCAAAGCTTTTCCTTTGTATCCGGCGGGAACGGAAGTCCGAGCTTCCCAAAGAAAATCTATGTCGCTGCCGGAAAACTTTTTCGTTTTGGAAGTTTTTACGCCTTCGTTGGTAACAATACTTATCGTTAAAACGGTTTCTTGGCCGAGTGGCGGCAAAACAAAATCGGCTGTTTTTTTGCCCGTTCCGGAAGCAATCGTTTTTCCGTCCAAAATCCAAGTTATATCGCTTCTGTTTATATCAAACTGATAGCTGACGATTTTGGCCGAAACCGCTTGGTTTGGGCGAGGATTGTCTGGGACTAATTCTATGGAAAAATCGGAACTGTAATCGTTTATCTCCTGGGCCAATCCGCTTTTTGGCAAAGAAAAAAGAGATAGAATCAGGACTAGCGATATTAAAAAAGCAACCTGTTTTTTCATTGTCTTCATTTTACCCCGCCGTTTCTTTTAACGCCATCCTTATGCATGCGGTCGCAAGATTAACCGGCAATATGCTCAGAAAAAAATCAAAAACGCTGCCTATGACTATTGGCGCGACTATCCCGGATACAACTTTTTTTTTGCCGAAATATAAAAACATAACTCCGCCAAAACAAAAATTAACAACTATACTCACAAACGGGATAAGCGCGACTAAATCAAAAAAGGCTGCGACAATAAGTATCGGCCAATACTTGCCAAATCTTTTTCCCAAAGACAGCATGGCCTTGGGATTTTTCGCTATCACGGCGCTTGCCACATCTTTGGCTAAACCGACCGCTTTCCTTGCCTGATTCAGCCGCCCCGCTCTTTCCTCTTCAATTTGATTGATGTCCATTGGCGTTATTGCTGGGTCAAATTATATTCTTCTTTGGCTTTTTTGATGGCCATCAGCTGGGCCGGGTCGGAAGTGATAATCTGGTCTTCAGTATAAGACGCCAAAATCTTGATGGCGACATGCTTGAGTCCGGCGAAAAATATCCCTTCTCCCACATCCGATTCCAAGAGCAGATATTTTTCCTCGTCGGTCAAGTTGAAAGTTTTCTGGACGATATCTATGGTCGCCGGCGATTGTTTAAGCAGAAGCTGGATGGAAGAGTTGGTGATAATCGGAATGCCGTAAGGAGATGCCAAGAAATCGCCCACATCTTGAGTGATGGTGGCCAGCCCCAGATAATATTTCCTGCATCTTTTGGCGATGCCGTATAAGAAAGAAGCGGTGTCTTCGTATTTCATCATCCACCAAGCCTCGTCTATGACTAGCAGTCTTTTCTTTATGTCTCTTCGGATGGTGTTCCAAATATAGTGAGTTATCAGATACATTCCGATCGGCCTTAATTCGTCTTCCATATCTCTGATAGAAAAAACCACCATTTTTTTGTTTATGTCCACGTTGGTCGGCTGATTGATAAATCCCGCCCAAGTGCCTTTGGTGTATTTGGCCATTCTTTGAGCCAGAGATTCCCCGCCTTCCATTCCGGCCAGAACCAGTTCCAAATCGGACAAAGTCGGCGGCGTAGCGCCGGTAAAATCAGTTTCGGCGGTGATGTCTTTGGAAGCGTAAGTTTCGGTGATCGCCCGGTCCATTATGGAGTCTTCTTCGGTGGAAAGCCCGCCAAGCATCAGTCGGAAAAGGCCGACCAAAGCGATGATATTGGACCGCAAAACGTCGGCCGGAGATTCGTCTTCCCGCACCGGAGGCAAGTCAAAAGGATTGATGTGGTGGATGGAATTAAGGGAAATGTTGAAATATCTTCCGCCGGTCGCTTCGGCCAAGTATTCGTATTCCCGTTCCGGATCTATGATTATGACTTCCGTGTCAAACATCAGACTTCTCAATACTTCCAATTTGGTGGTATAAGACTTTCCCGAACCGGCTTTGGCAAAAATGACGGAGTTGTAATTTTCCAAAGAAAACCGGTCAAAAAGCACCAAACTGTTGTTGTGGCGGTTGATGCCGTAAAGAATTCCTTTGTCCGACGACAAGTCAAAAGAAACGAACGGAAAAAGGCTGGAGATGGGAGACGAATTAAGCTGGGTGCTGACATCCAGCTTGTCCGTCCCTAACGGAAAAACAGTCTCTAATCCCTCTTTTTGCTGGAACAAGCTCGGCTTAACGTAAACCAGTTTTGATTCCAAAATGGATTTTATTTCCGTCTCGGTTTGATTCAGTTCTTCTTCGTTGTCGGCATAGACCGTAAGATAAACTCCGACGTTGAAAAGTTTTTCCTGCGCCTGCTGGAGTTTGTCTCTCAAGTCCTCCAAATCTTGAAAGGCGGTATCAAGAATCGGGTCGCGAATGAAGCCTTTTTCTTCTTTCAAATGAATCTGCGACTGGACTTCCGCCACCTTTTTTTGCAGCTGCCTCAAGACTGACGCGGTGTCTATGGGATGAATAAAGATGGAAATGTCAAAAACTTTGTCCAAATTTATCACCGGAGAAAACCAATTGGACGCCAAGAAACGAGGATAAGACATCACAAACAAAACCCGGGCCACTTTTTCTCCTATTTTTATGTGGTTGGAAGTTATCTCCAGCGCCGACGGAGCGATTATGTCTTGAAGCCTCAAAACGCCCGCCTCATAAATCTCGCGGGGAATGACGGAAAGGATTTCCCGTTCGCTCGCCTTATTTTTTTTGCCCAATAAATTGTTCAGAATATCCATAATTTTAATTGCTTTTCGTTCCTCCTTTTTCCTTCTCGCCCGGGTTGAACAGTTCGTAAAATAATTCTACCAATTCTTCGGTGTTAAGAGGCGCCACCCTGACTCCGACACGCGCCAATCCCTGCGACACAATATCCGCTCTCTGCTGAAGCTGGATCTTGTTTTCTTCAAACCGGTCCGCCAATTGCCCGGCCGACTTTTTGGAAAAACCGCCCGCAAGATTTCCTATAAAACTTTTCTTAACCTCCATGGCGGCCGTGGAATAAGGAACGGAAATGTAAAAGGCTTTGGCCATCACGTTGCTCATTTTGACGAAACCCTTGATAAACTCAATATATTCTTTTGTTTGGATTTTCATAAGTTCATTGTCCTGATTTTTCTCGGCTTCAACCAGCATAGCGATATAAGAATCAATGTTGAGTTTTCTGGACTGGATGAAAAACTGGACCGAAAAATCCAAAGAGTTAAGGAAGTTTTGATATTGCATAATTATAGCGTTTTGCTCTTCTTCCGACTTGAGGGCAAAGTTTAAAGTGGAGGCCATAAGAATCATATGCAAAGAACCGTCTTTCAAGATGAAGACATCGTCGCGTATCTCTTTTATCGGAATGAATTCTTGAGTTGATTTGGTCGTTGTCGCCATTTTTTTAATTATAACATAAACCCCTACTTTATATTGTGTTTTATGTCCAAACTCCAAGCCAAATCTTTCAACTTGCTTCTGGTAAGTTTGGGTATGTATCCGGGGCTTACTCCTCTTTCCGTTTGTCTTAATGTAAGTTTATCAATGGATGTCGGCTGTTGGATTTTCTCTTTCTTCCAAACATAAATTTTCGGCGCCGTGAAGTATCTGAAAGCGCTTTCGGTAACTTTTATAAACGGCCGGTTGTGGACTTTATAGAAAGACAGGGCGACGGCGAAAGCGCCAACCGGAACGATGAGCATCACGGCGATGAAAAACGGCAAAGTTATGTAGATGAGAAAAGCGATGCCCGCCCCGCCGGCAAGATAAATAAACTGCTTGAAAGTCAGCGGCCCGAAAATCTTGCTCTCTATTTCTATAAATTGGGGGACTTGAAAACGCATAAATTTATTCTATTGGTTCTTTATAGGGGTCAAGACCTTTATATTTTTTTGATTTTTCCAGCTCGGGTAAAAGAGCCGTTTTCGCGCTCTCTTCTATGTAATGCTTTTCTTCCACTGGCGCTATCAGCACCCCTTCCTTCATTTTTTCCTCAAACGGATTAGTGTCGCCCTTCATAATCTCCGGCGCAAGATTTTCTTGGCTATGGTCTTTTTCTATTTCTTTAAGAATATCCTCTCGGCTGTGTTCACTCTTTAAGGTTTCGCCTTGAGAATTTCCAAAAGGTGAAACCTTGATTTTGTCTTGCTCTTCTTCTTCTGCGCCTTCTCTCATATTATGAATTTTCCGGAGAGATTCTCGCACTTTCTTGAAAATCTGCTCGTTTATCTCTTGAGCTATCGCCCGGGCTTTTTCCTTGTCCACTTCCAATCTGTCCGCCAAATTGCCTATAAACTCGTTAGGGTGGGTAACACCGAGCATGACCATTCCCGTCTCGTTGGCCAAATCGCCTATTTGCTCAATGTTCAACTGGTTTTCCCGACCGATTTTTTCCACAATCTCGTTCATCTCCAAACCAAAAATAGAGTCCTTCAAATCTTCAGGAAGATTGTCATACATTTGGGCTATTTGTTCTTCGGTAAAATTTTTCATAGTTCTTTAGATAAAATTAATTAATCTTTTTTCTTTTCTTCTTTTTTCTCTTCGGGCTTGCCAGATTTGTAAACTTGCTTGCCTTCATACTTGTCTATGGTTTTTTGTAAGTTTTCCCTATGCTTTTCTTTTCCTACGATTTCTATTAATTTTTTATTGTTTTCATAAGCTTCTTTTTCTGTTCCCAATAATTTTTTCATCAACTCATCGGTGTTTTCGCTCTTATTTCTGGCTATGGTGAGCTTGTCGTTAATTTCTTTAATTTTATTATCAAAATCTCTTTTAATTTCATTTTTTTCATCTATTTCTTTCTCGTTTTCACCTTCTACTTTTTTGTCCTCTAACTCTATCCATTTATCCAACTCTTCCGTATTGCCACGAAGCAATATGGCTTTTATTTTCTCTTTGGCATCGCCTTTTTTAAATCCACTTGCAAATTCATCAAACTTACTCCCCATTAGTTCAATCATTTTGTCAGCAATCCTTCCTCTTTCTTCTCCTTCCACTTTTTTCTTCTCTATTATCTTCTCATAACCCTCTCTAGTTGATTTAAACACTCCTCCGCCATATATTGCTCTACCAACAAGACCTCTTCCTTTGTCTTTGTCCAAAGACGTGCGTCCAGCAGAGCTTAGTGTCCCCGCGTATTTTTCCGCCGCTTTTCTCGCCTTGTCTTCATCGGCTTTTTTCATCGCGCCGAGTTTTCTTAAACCAATATTAGCGCCGGGTATAGCTCTAATCGTTCTGGAAAACCAACCTTTTCCTTCTGATACCGCATCGCCCGCCACTCCTCCACCATATCTCAAACCATATCTTGTCGGACTCCATGCTAATTTCTTGGCTCCGCTCAGCGCCAAATCTTTGCCTTTGTGCGCCCAGCTTATGCCGAATTCGGCCGTTTTTCCGCCCAGTTGTTTGGCCACAATCAAACAAGCCATCATAAGTCCGGCCACGACAAGAAAATGAAAAAGGGTAAGCACAATCGCCCCTCCGTCCAAGCCTAAAACTATCTTCAAATCCGAGTTGCTTGAAGTTTTAAAAATACTGTCAATAAAATCGCTATTTATGAATTTCGTCACCAGCATAAACATAAACAAAAATGCGGGAGCGAAGAATGACTGGTCAATCAGATATTTCCACCACATTCCGGAATATTTTTGCATACTCGGCAAAATCATACTAAGGAAAGCTATGGGCGAGAAAATCATCACTAGCCACAAAACCACCACCCTAACGACAAACATAATCGCCCCGGCCAGCAAAATGAAACCGGCAAAAAGCATCAGCCCCGATTCAAGTATTAAAATAAGCCCCATTTGCCACCAAGCATCGCTTATGCTCTCGCCTTTGTCTATTTTGTCCTGCAAAACTTGCTTCCATTGCGACTTGTTGGCATCTTTATCATCTTCGCCTTTCTTTTTTTCTTTCCCAGTCAACAGTTCTTGAGGATTGAAACCGGCCATAAAAACATTGGCCAAATTTTTCTTTTCAAAATCGCCGTATAACACTTTTATATTTATGTCATTTTCCATATTGGCGAACACTTCTCCTTCGCCCAAACCTTCTTTATTTTCGACATCTATCTGGTTATAAAATTCCCAGGCGAAAATATGGGAAGCGTCTATGACCATCTTGGTAATGAGCATACTAAAATTGATCAGCAAGGCGGCAATGATAAGACTTGGCAGTATTTTTTTAATATCCATATTGCCGTATTGCAAAATAGTGGATATCGCCGCGTAAAGAAGAATGAAGATAAAGATAAGATTAAGCAGGTCTCTGACCATCGTCCAGCCGTCTTTTATCATCGTATTTTTATCCGCGTCAAAAACATCGCCTGTCAAGGAAAACTGGATGCTGGCGTTGAAAAGACTTCCCGCCAAACCGGCTATCAAACCAGAGCCCCACAAAACCCAGTTATATAAAATGGTGGCTGTTTTATAGGACATGCACTCTCCCACCCGACCACCCACAATTCCACCGGTCAAGCCGCAAGGATCATAAGCCTTTCCATCACTGCTGGTTAGCTTCGCCAGATCGGCCGCTTCCGCTCTCTTAACACCCGCCCCAAACGGAAATACCGAAGCGAATATCGGCAACACCACCGCGATTATTAGGAAATATGTGATAATTTTTCTAAGCATAATTTTATTGCGAGGACGACGATGAACTTGACTCAAAACCGTTGCACTCCGACTTGCTCACATCTTCAGATTGGGTGTATTCGTCAAGGATACAGGAGACTTCTAACTCAACACTTTCCATTTTGCCTTCTATTTTGCCGGTTTCTTTGTTTAAAGCCTTATACTCTTTCTCGCTGTGGGTTTTGTAAGTTTCTTTTTCACTATCTTCGGACGAAATTTCCAACTCGGAAAGAACGCTGTAAGCCTCGCTGGAATCTCCGCAGATAAGTTTGTATTGGAAAGTTTCTCCGGCGTTGAATGTCGCCGTGGATTGCCCTGTTGTTTTGGTCAATGTTGTTTTCAGATAATAACCTTCGTTTTCATACAAACCGGTGGAAGTGCTGGTAACATACTCCGCATCGCCAGAGAAAGAATCTTGGTCGGAATACAAGTAGCATTGGCTGGCATTGGAGCTTAGCCAATACAAGGAAGATGATTCGCTTGATTTTATGAAAGTATTCTTGGCGAACAAACTGCCAGACATTTCGGCGGATGCGGAACTGTCCGCCGAAACGGAAACTTCCGCCGTTTCGGTGTTTTTTTCCCCGTCGGAACATTTCACGCCGTAAGTTCTAGATTCACTATCTTCAAGGCTCGTTGTCGTATAACTGCCGCTGGTGGAAATTTCCGTTTTTTTCCAGGTTTTGTCGCTGTCTCCGCCGGTGGCTTGACAAGATTCGGCGTTAAGAGCTTTCCAATAAATTTTGGTCTTTATGTTGCCGACGCTGTCTTGTATTGCCGGATTGCTTTCGCTGGAAATATAAACGATCATAGCGTCGCCAGAAGATTTCTCGCCGAGCAAACCGCAAATTTTCCCTGTTTTATTGTCTTTGTTGTAGGAATAACAATAATTGTCTACGATACTGGTTATTTTCCCCAGACTGCCGGCATTGTTCACTTCGCTTTCAAATTCATCAAACAACTCCAGGGCTTGCGCCGAAGTGGAAGTGGCGTTATCGCCGTATTTATCGTTAAAGGTTGATATTTTGCCGTCTATACTGCTTATTTGGTCTTCTGTTTTGCCAATATCGGAAGTTATGTCGCTTTCGGTTTTATCTACCGATGAAAGAAGGACATTTTTTGTGTCTTCATCCGCGCCATCGCAATCGGCATTATCGCTTGTATCGGCAGTGCTTGTGGCCTTAATGCACTTTAATTTAGCCAAGATAATTTCCAATTTTTCTTTTGTTCCATACAAAGCGTCGGCGTAATCTTCCAAAGAATTGTTGTATTGTTCCTCGTTGCTGGTGATGTTTGTAACCTGGCTGGAGATGTTTGATTTTTTGCTGGTAGTCTGCTGGCTCTTGCTCAATTCTCCGTAATGGTCGCGATTACTGCCGGAATAATCGGAATCTTTGTCGTAGCCAAGCACCCCTCCGCCGTCGTTTCCGCCAGTAAGCAGCCAACCCATCATAGTGGTCGCCAGCGCGCCGATTATCTCATCTATTTCATCTGCCACTTGCAGTCTGGACAAATCTTTTCCGGCAACATTGTTAAGTTGATCTTGAACAAGCCCTCCCGGAGTTTTGGTTTCATATTTCAAACACTTTCTTTCTGTATTGTTTTCTGAAGCTCCTTGATCAACATCATCAAACGCATTATATGGGGCATATGTATCTGCCCATTCTGTACATTTCCTTACCCCAAAAAAGCCTTTATACAGATTTAATTGGAAACCTTCAATGCCAACTCTAGCATTGACGGCGGCATAGACGTCATCGGCGGTTTGAAGCGTTCTGCCTAAGTCGTTGTTTTTTTTCTGGGCGGTGAACAGCCACATCAAAAACCCGCCGTTTCTGTAATCGCTGCCGTACGCTCTGACTATGTTTCTTTCGCGGACATTCACGTTGACATTTATCCAGTCGCTGATGTCGTCTCTGTTTGCGTAAGACTCAAAAGTGTCCGCGATGTCGTTGAAGGTGCAGGCGTATTTGGCTCTATCGGTGCCGGGGAAAAAGAAATCAATGTTAAGACGCAGTTTGCCGAGCGGGTCGCACAGCCATTCCATATCCAAATCATCAATAATCGCCCCGCTTAACTGGTTGGCTGTGTCCCGGAAAAATCCTTCCGGATCGCTAAGAAACATCGGACTGCCGTCAAATCCGTTTCGTATCCAATCCACCAAAGCATCGCCAAATTGATCTATAATGACATTGGCCGCCGTCCAAGCCAAAGGATCTAAAACGTGTTCTTTTAACCACATTGATTTTGATGTTATTGTATCTTGTATTTGATACCCTTTGTCTGAAAAAAACTTTACCGCTTTCTCCCAAATACTAGATTCTGCGTTGGATTTTATTTGATTAGCCGTAAGCATTGCAACTTCAACTTGCATTTTTCCTATAAGCGCCGCTGTTGTGGGATCATACACAATGTCTCCAGGGAAAGCTTTTACGTTATTTGGTCCCAAAAATAAACCAAAAATAAAAATTGAACATGAAAAAACGGCAACATATTTTTTTGATTTATTTAAAAATAATGATTTCATAGTCATTAAAAATTTCTTGGATATTTTTCAACGTATTATAAATTCTTTTCATTTGTTCATCATATAATTTTTGCCCCATCATCGCTTTAATCGGGTCGGTTCGGGCGATTGCCATATTTTCTGTCGCAAATACAATGTTGTTAAACCCATTCACAACTTCCAGATGTTTTTGAGATAAATTTGCGGGAATCGTAGGCGATAACATTATTTCTACAATTTTTTCGTTCAAGACGGCATAATCTTTCAAAACTTTAATGCTTAATTCAATGTTTTTAATATTTTCCCCTTGAATGTTTTTCAAAAGAAGGTTGAAAACATCTATCTCGTTTGGCAGAGTGTTTTTATTATCAATAAAAATTTTTTTCATCTCTTCCGCGTATTTTTTTACGGAATCATTTGTGTCGCCGGTTATTTTTATGTCAGACGCGCTGTATTGATCAACAACAGTCAATGGTTCTATGTTGTCCATAAACGATTGCACTAGATTTTGCTTGTCTAAATCCGTCAACTCCCCTTTTTGTTGTTTCAAGGTCATATATTCCGTCAAAAATTTTCTGGCGTAGGCGGCGGTCAGAGTGTTTTGCTTGCTGTCCGAAACGGCTTTTTCTTGGGCGACAAGGTCTTCTTTGTCCGAAATTTTGTCATTCGGACCGGCTTTGAGCGGATTTCTGTTTAAGGTTATTTCTTCGTTGTCGTTTGTCCCGTCGCCATCGGTGTCCGCTTTGTTCGGATCGGTTTTCCAAAGCAATTCTTCCCAATCTTTCAGCCCGTCGCTATCGCTATCTTTGTCTAATTGGCTTGTTTGATCCATAGCGACAAACAAGGGGCTTTTTTCTTGCTCGGCGATGTATTGAATTTGCTTGTTTTTATAATCAGAAAAATAAAACCAGCCCGCGAAAATCAGCAGGATGAAAACAAGAAGAAACAATATTTTTTTGTTCGGTAAGTATGCCAAAAGAACGGCTCTACACCGTGCCATTATTATATCATTTTCAAATAATAAAACTGGCGTTTTTAACGCCCAACTGTGGATAAGTAAGGGTACTTAATGTCAAGGCGAGACCTTGACATTGGGTTTTATAAAAAAAGGGCGTTGACTTGTTACGGTCAACGCCTTTTGCGCGCCTTATTGTTGCCGATAAGGCGGGTTGTTTTTTGTGACAAAATAAATCTTGGACTACTTTTACTATAATTGCCGTGAAGCCTGATCCTTAAAGCAGAAACCCAGGAAAACTTTTTCCCGCCCCACTTCACGGAACTATGTCTTATATCAAGGCCGCGACTTTCACGATGAACCGGTATTTGTTGTTTAGAAACCCAGCCATCGTAGTTTTGCGCCTTAACTAACGGCATGGCCGCGATGAAACAAAAACTGAACACTAATGCTGATAAAAATTTCTTCACTTTTCTTTCCTCCTTTCTTTAATACCCATATCCGCCGTATCCATAATACGCGCCAGGCCCAACCAATGTGCCATATTCCCCATCCACGCTGTGCTCATAACTTCTGATTGTCGTTGAGCTTATTGAACCGCTATTCCCGTCGTCGCTCATTTTCCAATTGTTTTTAACCGAGTGTTCAACTTTGTTGTTGTATTTAATATCACGGTGAAACCCTCGCACAAAGACTTTCGGCCCTTGGTATACTTCGTCTTGCTGGTAAGAATTTCCATCTCTGTTATCACCAAAAGATTCAAGGTATGGAAATTCCGCGCCACACTCCGAGCATTTGTTAATCACTCGGATGTCCTTGTTTACATTTTCCAATGGGATTTCATGCTTGTTCGGGCAATAATAAACATTCGGTTTTGAAACATCGGCTTTTGGCGCAGACGAACAACCCAAAAGCAAAAGGAATAAAATCAATAAAAAAATTAGAAGAGCAATTTCTGTAAAATTTAATTTTTCGTTAAGCATTTCCAGTCTCCTTTCCAAAAAAACAAAAATTTATTAAAATTATTTCAAAAGACTATCAAGCTCACAATTTATTACCAAACTACATTATTTCATATAAAAAGTCAAGCATTTTAGGTAATGTCAAGGTCTCGCCTTGACATTGGGTGTTCCATCTCTAAAATACATCTATGAGCAGAAAAACGACATTTTCTTTGGGAGAAAATTACCATATCTATAATCGCGGCAATGACAAAAGGGTAACTTTTCAAAATAAAACTGATTACGACAGATTTATTGCGCTGCTGTATCTGTGCAATAGCGTAAAAAATATAAGATTAAGCGATTATCCGAAGGTTAAACTGGAAAAACTGCTTGATATTAAAAGAGGGGAAACTATCGTTGACATCGGGGCTTATTGTTTAATGCCAAATCATTTTCATCTGCTTATCCACGAAAAAACCGAGAACGGCATCAGTAAGTTTATGCAAAAACTGCTTACCGCCTATACAATGTATTTTAATAAGAAAAACGAAAGGACAGGATCTTTGTTTAGTGGATTATTTAAATCAACTCATGCTAATGAAGATGAGTATTTAAAATATCTTTTTTCATACATTCACTTAAACCCAATTAAACTTATTGAACCGATGTGGAAAGAGAAAGGTATTTCCGACAAGAAAAAAGCTAATTCGTTTCTTAACTCGTATGATTATTCCAGCTTTCTGGATTTCACAGAAAAACAAAGAAAGGAAAGTGTCATTCTAGATAAAAAACATTTCCCAGAATACTTTAAAAACTTTAAAGAGTTTAACGACTTTATTGAAAATTGGCTCTCTTTTGTCAATGTCAAGGCGAGACCTTGACATTGACAGTTAAGCACTTCCACTGTTCCAAAGAAAGGTTTTCCGCTCTGGCTTTTTCGTCTATATTGCAGGCCGTAAAATCGTCTTTTTGGGCTTTCAGATTATTGATGAGCATCTTTCTTTTTTGGGAAAATCCTTTTTTGACCGTTTCAAAAAATTTCTTTTCGCCGATGTCTTGGAAAAAATTTTTGGATATGCCGGAAATTTTTATCACCGCCGAATCCACTTTTGGCGCCGGAGAAAAATATCCGGCCGGCACTTTCCTTATTATCTCCGGACGGCCGTAAGTTTTGACGCTTATGGACAGCAAACTTTCTTTAGAGGAAGGCAAAACGAAATTTTGAGACGCGTCGGAGCCCGCCCCGCTTCGGGGAAGGGTGAAGCGCGAAAAATTTCGCTTTGCCTTCCTCTTAGCTCCCACAATCCTTTCCGCCACTTCTTTTTGCACCATCAGAACCATTAGAGATGGCTGGTAATCGCTTTCTAAAAAAGTCCGCAAAAGATGAGAAGTTATGTAATAAGGTATATTGGCAATTATTTTATAGCGCCCAATGTCAAGGTCTCGCCTTGACATTGGGCTGAACTTCAGAATATCACCGCGAATTATTTCCAACTTGGGGTTGTTTTTAAATTTTTCTTTTAAAAACTCCGCCAACTGCTCATCTTTTTCCACCGCAATCACTTTTTTGGCCTTTTCCAGCAGTTTTTCGGTCAAAATTCCCTTGCCCGGCCCGACTTCCAAGACAATGTCGTCGGAACCAACCTCTCCGGCTGAAACAATCTCTTCGGCGATTTTTTCCGATTTCAAAAAATTCTGCCCCAATGATTTTTTAGGTTTACTCATATCTTATTATGTCCTCCGGCTGAAATTTAAACTCCTCCATTTTATAAAGATGGTCGGGAATGTCGGACAAAAATCTAGACGGCATATTCATCTGCTTATTGCCGTAAACAGTCCTGATTACGCTGAAAGACAGAAAAATTTTTTCTTTCGCCCTGGTTACCGCCACGTAAAACAATCTTCTTTCTTCTTCATCACTTTCCTTGTTTCTGTCGCCAAATCCGCTATGCGGAAACAAGCCTTCTTCCAAACCGACGATGAAAACATTTTTGAATTCCAAACCTTTGGCGGCATGGACGGTCATCAGCCGAACGCTGTTTTCTTTTTTTTCCATTGCGTCTTGGGCGCTCATCAAAACGGCGTCGGTCAGCATTTTATCCGTCCCTTCCGGCGGAGCGAATTGATCATATCTGGTGGCGATGGAAACCAACTCTTTCAAATTTTCCAGCCTTTCTTTGTCTTCACTGTCTCCGTTCTCCAAAAATTCTTCCAGACCGGAATTTTTAAAAACAAAAGCGATAACGGCCGAAGTTTTCTGGCTTAAAATCGCTTTGTTTATGGAATCAAGCAAGTCTACGAATTGCTCAAATTTCTTTTTGGCGGCTGGCGGCAATTCCTTGCCGGCCAGCTTGTTTAAAAAAGAAACTTTGCCGATGCCTCTCGGCGGAAAATTTATTATTCTTTTGACGCTTATCATATCGTCTTTGTTCGTAGCCGCCCGCAAATAAGCGAAAACATCTTTTACTTCTTTTCTGGAGTAAAATTGCGTCCCCAGCATCTGGTATGGAACTCCGTGCTTCAAGCATGTTTCTTCAAAAACGCGCGACTGGAAATTGGCGCGAAACAGCACGGCGATATCCGACGGTTTGCACCCGACGGAAAGCAAATCTTTGATTTTATGAACGACAAACTCCGCCTCTTCCAGCTCGCCTATGGCTTCAAACAAGGATATTTCCGCCCCTTTGGCATTTTTGGTATATAAATCTTTAGCCTTTCTTATTTTGTTTTTCTCAATCACTTTGGCCGCCGCTTCCAAAATATTTTGGGTGGAACGATAATTTTCTTCCAAAACGACGGAAACAAGATTGGGAAAATCTCTTTCAAAGTTTATGATATTCCGAAAATCCGCCCCGCGGAAAGCGTAAATGCTCTGATCCATATCGCCGATGGCGCAGATATTTTTATGTTTGGCCGACAAAATTTTGGACAATTCATATTGGCTTTTGTTGGTGTCTTGATACTCGTCAATCAAAATATACTCCCAAAGATTCTGATAATAATTTCTTGTTTCCTCGTCTTTTTTCAACAAAAAAACGACTTTGGAAACAAGGTCGTCAAAATCCAAAGATTTTTGGGTTTTGAGCAGTTCTTCGTACTTGTTCCAAATTCTGGCGATAACGGAAGGGTAAAAATCGCTCCCCGCTTCGCCGGCGTAATTCTCGCTGTCCATCAGGTCGCCTTTTTCCCGCGAGATTATGGACTGAATTTTGGACGGCTGGAATTGCTTGGGGTCAATGTTTAATTCTTTAATGGCCGTTTTTACCGCATCCAGGCTGTCATCTTTGTCCAGAATAGAAAAATTTTTAGGCACCCCTATTTTATCCCCGCTTTTTCTTAAGATGAAGACACCAAGTGTGTGAAAAGTGCTGATGAATGGGTGTCTTGTGAAATTTTTTGCGTTTGGAAGTTTGTCTAACAGCCCCAAAATTCTTTCTTTCATTTCGTTGGCCGCCTTATTGGTAAAAGTTATCGCCAAAACATTCTCCGGCGGAACACCTTGCCCGACAAGATAAGCGATTCTATGGCTGATACTTTTCGTCTTGCCCGAACCGGCGCCCGCCAATACCAGCAAAGGCCCTTCCTTATGAAGAGCCACCTTTTTCTGGGCCTCGTTTAATCCTTCCAATAAAAAATTCATTTTAATTTTAAAAATAATCAAATAAGTATCATTTTATCATACTTCCCGACCTGTGGATAACTTGCCCTTGTCAGATTGACTTTTGCCTAAAAATGAGTAGGATAAGGAAGTGTTTAAAAAGCAAAATTATATATTGAAATTATCTGTTTTGGCCATATTTTTAGCCACTTTTTCCTTATCCGGCACCGCTCGCGCCGGTTTCTTCTATTTTGGCGAGGAAATACTGAAAACAAACACATCAAACAGCCAAAAAACGGCTAATTTTAACGCTCAAAACATTCAATTATTGGAAAGTTCGTTGAATTACGAATCCATCGGCTCCAAAGGAGGAGGCGATATTACCATTGTAAACAACAACTCTCTTTTGCCCGATTCCGGCCCGCTGGGCACCATTGCCGACATAGAAGACCAAACTGGTAGCGACCAAATCAGCATTTATGTCGTCCGAGAAGGGGACAATTTATCTCAAATCGCTTCTATGTTCAATGTTTCCGTCAACACAATTGTTTGGTCCAACGACATAGCCAGAGGAAGCAAAATAGTTCCCGGTCAAACCTTAGTGATTCTGCCTATTTCGGGAGTGAAATATGAAGTCAAAAAAGGCGACACTGTAAAAAGCATCGCCAAAAAACTTAACGGCGACGCTGACGAAATAATAAAATTCAACGATCTTCCGGCCACGGGACAACTGGCCGAAGGCCAGACCATTATCGTCCCCAACGGAGAAATCGCTCCCGCTCTTGCGGCTAAGTCCGATTTGAAATCCAGCCCGGTGCGAGGCGCCAATGGCCCGTCATACGCCGGTTATTACATAAGACCGATTATCGCCGGACGCAAATCTCAAGACTTGCACGGGTATAACGGCGTTGACTTGGCCGATTCTTGCGGCACGCCGGTTATGGCTTCCGCCAGCGGCGATGTCATCATCAAACGAGAAGGCGGCTGGAACGGCGGTTACGGAAATTATGTGGTTATCTCTCACTCCAACGGGACGCAAACTCTTTATTCCCACTTGTTATCCAGTATTGTTTCCGCCGGTTGGCATGTGGTGCGAGGTCAGGTTATCGGTTATATCGGCTCCACCGGCAAGTCCACCGGTTGTCATCTTCACTTTGAAGTCCGAGGCGCCAAGAATCCGTATTAAAACTTAAACAAATTTTTCAAATTTATGTTAAATATCTTTATAGAATTAATCAAAATACTCATCGCCGTGTAAGACTTAAAAAACAAAAGCTGCGTTTTTCCAATATCAAGGTTAAACCTTGATATTTTTGTTTCGGCCGGTATTGCAAGGCTTCCAAGATGTGATTGGCTTCTATGTTTTAATTTTATTCGTAAATATCGTGATCTCCTATCAAATAAAATCCAGCAGTGTTTTTGTCTATGAATTTAAAAATTATCCTGATTTTGTAATTTACCGAAAAGGACCAGTATTCGCTTAACTCTCCGTGAAGTTTGTGGGTTTTCAATATTGGATTAAATGGGTCTTTTTTGAATATTTTTTCCTTTTCAACGGCTATTTTTTGAATTTCAATAGGCAGTTTTTTAAAATATTTCGCGAATTTAGGCCAATAAAAGATTTCCATTTTATATTGCCGTAAAATTACATTAAGTCTTTTAGTGACCGCAGTTTTTTAAATTTGCCAGCCTCAAAATCTTTTTGGGCATCTTTTAATTCTTCCGCCAATTTGTGAGTATTCCATAATCGTATCATATGCCTGACAAACTCGCTTTTGGTCGCGAATTTTCCGGATTTCACTTCTTTTTCCACCAAATCTGCCATACTTTTTGGCAATGAAATGTTTATTACGCTTCTCATCTTTTTAATTGTAACATCTTGTATTACAAAAAGTCAATCTCTACTTTGGCCGATACTGCAACGCCTCTAAAATGTGATTGACTTCTATGTTTTGGGCGCCGTCCAAGTCGGCAATGGTGCGGGAGAGCTTGATGACGCGATGATAGGCGCGGGCGGATAAATCCAGTTTGCCGGCGGCGGAATTTAGAATATCTTTTACTTTTTCGGATAAGACGGCGAATTTTTTGAGCTCTTTGACGCCCATTTCGCTATTGGTCATAACGCCAACCTCAAATTCGCCTTTTCTTTTTGACTTTTTTATTTTATTTTCTGCGGCAAATCTTTTCTTCTGGATTTCTCTGGCTTTGATCACTCTTTTTCTGATATTTTCCGACGGCTCGGAAACAATTTTCTCGTCGGAAAGTTTTTGATGGTCCACTTGGGGAACTTCCACCCACAAATCCACTCTGTCCACTATCGGACCGGAAATTTTTCTCTGATACCTTATGAGCGCGCCTTGCGGACAAACGCAATCTTTCTTCTTTGAGCCATGATTCCCGCAAGGACAAGGGTTCATGGCGCAAATCATTATGAATCTGGCCGGGAAAGTAACGCTTCCTTTGGCCCGAGAAACATTGACGAACCCTTCTTCCAGCGGCTGGCGCAAAGATTCTATCACCCTTCTTTCAAACTCCGGAAATTCGTCCAGAAACAAAACTCCCCGATGGCTCAAAGTTATTTCTCCCGGCTTGGGGTAAACCCCTCCGCCTACCAAAGCCACGTAAGACGAGGTGTGGTGCGGACTCCGAAACGGCCTTTGCAAAACAAAATCGCCGTTTAACGCTCCGGCGACGCTGTGAATGGAAGTGGTTTCCAAAATTTCTTCAAAAGACAAGGGCGGCAAAATGGAAGCGAACGCTTTGGCCAGCATAGTCTTGCCGGTGCCGGCTGGGCCGGACATCATCACGTTGTGTCCGCCGGCGGCAGCAATTTCCAATCCCCTTTTGGCCGTCTCCTGCCCTTTAATATCGGAAAAATCAAATAAAATTTCGCTTTGAAAATTATCAAAATCAATTTCTGTTTTCGGCTGTTCTTTCAGCGCTATCGTATTTTCTTTGTCAAAATGATTGGAGATGTCTTCCAATTTTTCGCATGCAAAAATTTTGACGCCGTCTATCAGCGCCGCTTCTTTGGCATTGGCTTTCGGCAGGAAGATTTCTTCAAATCCGAGGCTTTTGGCATTTTTTACCAGCGACAAAACGCCTTTGATCGGCCTTATTTCTCCGTTCAAGGCCAGCTCGCCCAAAAATATTTTACCTGCCGGCTCAAAAAATATTTGCTTGGAAGCGAGCAGATAAGCCATAGCGACACTTAAATCAAAAACCGGCCCTTCTTTTTTAAGTTCAGCCGGCGCCAGAGAAACCACCACTTTCTGGTTGCGGGTTTTAGGCGAAACAAAGCCGGAGTTTTTGATGGCGGCGCAAACCCGGTCTTTGGATTCTTCCACCGCCTTGTCCGGCAAGCCGACCAAAGAAAAAGAATGGAGCCCGTTGGTCAAATCAACCTCAACATCAATAACATCAGCCTTTAATCCGACGACTTGCGAGGAAAATACTTTTACCGCCATAATTTAAAGTTTAATTTATATGCCGGCGTGCTTGATGCATTCCGTGGCGGCGGGGTTGGCTTCCAGCCGCTTGGATTCTATTGGATGAGCTTTGCCCCCTTTACTGGCGCAAACGCCGTAAGTTCCTTTTTTGATGCTGTCCAAAGCTTTGCTTACCAAAATAAACCTTTCTTCCAAGGTGTTTTCAATGGCCGAGCGATTCTCCATCTCTTCAAAAGCGCCGGACAATTCGCCGGTGTCTGATGTTTCCACATTCAAATCTTCCGGAATGGCTTCCCAATCACCCGCCACTTCCGGATTCTTTCTTCCCACGCGGGAAAGTTCGCTTTCCAGCTGTTTTTTCTCCTCTTCCAGCTTCTCCTCTAAGTGTTTTATTTTTTCTTTGGTTAACGGCATAAAATTTAATTTATATTTTTGAGTTTACTTCGCCACAAATTTCGCCAGCCTGGATTTTTTCCTGTCGGCGGCGCCTTTTTTGATGACGCCTCTTTTGGCCGCTTTGTCTATGGCTTTATAGGCCGATGATAATTGCTTCAGAGCTTCGTCCTTGTTTTCCGTTTTTAATTTTCGGACAGTCTTAACGGAGGCTTTCATTTCGTTGAGCCTTTTCAAATTAAAATCTCTCTTTCGGAAAGACTGCCTTAGGGCTTTTTTGGCTGATGATGTTATCGGCATATTTTTATTTTTCAATCATAGCGTCTTTTTAAAAAAACGCAAGGATGGTAGAATAACGACAGAAATACGCCCAATGAAAAAACACTTATTTTTATCTTACCTATTTTGGACGGCTACGGCTGTTTTAATCGGAACAACGGCTTCTTCTGCGACTGCCGCGGCCGCTAAAACTGCCCGCCGTTACATCGCCAACGCCGGAACGACTTTTATTTATGAAGCTGCGCCGCTTCCTTATTCCGTTGTTGAAAAAACAGCTATTAAAAAACCGTCCTTGTCGGCCGAAGGATATTTGGCGGCCGATATCAAAACCGGCGAAATTATCCTTGAAAAAAATAAATCCAAGCAATTCCCCATGGCTTCAATCACCAAACTGATGACCGCCTTGGTTTCTCTTGAAACGATTGACCAGTCGCAAGTCGCCATCGTTCCGCCCGAAGCTCTTGTCGGAGAAAACCCGAGCATCAGGGGTTTGTCTGAAGGAGAAGTGATATCCACAAGCAGCCTCTTGTATCCCCTGCTTCTGGAATCAAGCAACTCCGCCGCCAAAACTTTGGCCGGCCATATTGGGACAAAAAATTTCTTAAACTATATGAACGGAAAGACTGAATCCATCGGAATGCCGAAAACTTTTTTTGCCGATTCCAGCGGCCTGTCTTCCAAAAATATCTCCACGCCCGAAGACCTCTTCGGTTTAGTTTCTTATATTTTTAAAAACAAAAAACAAATACTGGACATCACCAGAAAAAAAGAATTCGCGGAGGGTATGAAAAAATGGGCCAACGGCGACAAATTCTCCGGCCTGGAAAACTTTTTGGGAGGAAAAACCGGCTACACGGACAGCGCCGGAAAAACTTTCGCCGGTATATTTTCCTTGCCTTCGGCCGAAACAAAATCAAGGGAAATCGCCATAATTATTTTAAAAAGCAAGGACCGCGACGACGATGTGGTTAAAATTTTAGACTATTTGAAAAACCGATGATTTCTTATGTTGAAGGGAAAATTAAATTAAGAGGCAACAAGTTTCTAATAATAATAGCCAACGGATTAGGCTATAAAGTGCATGCCTTGCCCGACACATTAAGAAAATCGGGCGATACAACCGGCCTGTGGACGCATTTGCGGGTCAAAGAAGACGCTTTGGAATTGTACGGTTTTGAATCGTACCCGGAATTGGAATTTTTTGAAACTTTAATTCAAATATCGGGCATCGGGCCGAAATCGGCTATGGGCATATTGAGCGTCGCTCCCTTGGATACGATAAAAAAAGCCATCGCTTCCGGAGAAATTTCCTATCTGACCAAAGTTTCCGGCATAGGAAAGAAAACGGCGGAAAGGGTGATCATTGAGCTTCGGGACAAAATGGGCAAGCTGGACGAATCCGCCGGCGCCGCCTTCAAAGACGAGCAAGATGTGATGGAGGCGCTGAAATCTCTAGGCTACTCCCCCGCCGAAGCCCGCGAAGCGATTAAACAACTGCCGGAAAACATCACCGGCATAAACAATCGAATAAAAGAAGCGCTGAAAATATTGGGAAAATAATTCTGCAATTTTGATTTTTAATTTTTGATTTAACTCTAATGCCCGAACTGCCAGAAGCCCAAACAATCGTAAGCGACCTGCGAAAAATTTTGCCGGGGCTGAAAATAGTGGGAGTTGAGACTGACTGGAAAAAAATGTTCAAAAATTGCTCTTTTGAAAATTTCAAAAAAGAAGTTGTTGGCGAAAAAATTTTGGATGTCCGAAGAATCGGAAAAAACATCCTTATTGATTTAACTGGCAACAAGACAATCCTCGTCCATCAGAAAATGACCGGCCATTTTTTATACGGCAACTGGGAACTGGTAACCCCGCTCGTTGCGGGCGAGGCAAGATGGTTGGGCAAAGAAGCAGGGGCGATAAGAGACGACCCGCAAAATCGCTTTATTCATCTTGTTTTTGATTTATCCAACAAAAAACAACTGGCTTTAAGCGACCTTAGAAAATTCGCCAAAGTTTTGCTGTGGCCGACCGATAAATTAAGCGCACTGAAAGATATAAATAATTTAGGTCCCGACCCAACCGCCGAAAATTTTGATTTTAATAAATTCCAAGAACGGCTTGCCCCGCTTGCGGCGGGGCTGGGTGGCAAAAAAGGGAAAATAAAAACGGTCTTGATGGATCAGTCCGTCTTTGCCGGTATCGGCAACATTTATTCCGATGAAATTTTGTGGCTGGCTGGAATTCATCCGTTGAGACAAGTTTCGTCTTTGGCTCAAGAAGAATTGGAAAAAATTTTCAGTTCTACCAAAAAGATTCTAAAGAAAGCGATTGAGGCCAGAGGCACATCCGATTCCGACTACCGCGACCCTTCCGGCAATAAGGGAGGATATCAAAAAATGCTTTATGTTTACGGACTGAAAGGAGAAAAATGCCAAAAGAAAGACGGCGGTATAATCGCCCGCCTCAAAGTCGGCGGCCGTTCCGCGCATTTCTGCCCCGTTCATCAGAAATGATAAAAAGAAAAAGAGCAGTCGTTAAGATCTGCTCTTTTTGTGTGGTAATGGTCTTATTTCAAAAAATACACCAACAAAATAATTACTGCGTTAATAAACACCACTCCAAATATTCCTAGACACATTTCTTCTCTCTCACTAAGTCCTATATCTTTTATCACTCTCATTAATATTCTCTCCTTTCAATTTTTCTATTCGATCCTGTGATTGTAAAAGAATCAAACTTGATTGGCTAGAATCAGGCTTGAATTATCAAAATCTGCTCTTATTATGCACAAATTGAGCTTCTTGTCAAGCCTGAAAATAATTACCTACGGCGAATTTGAATTGTTCAATAAATAATTCTTTGAAAAATCTGGCGCTGTTTTGCTCGTAAAAAATAATTACCGCCTTTTTATAATCGGCTTCATTGACGCTTCTGTAAGAAAGCGGGCAAGCGTTGTTGGCCAAAAGAATGGCGTTCCCCAAAAGCCTTGACGCGCGCTTATTGCCGTCCTCAAACGGCTGGATGTAAGAAATCATAAGCGTTGTAAAAATCGCCTTGGAAAAAGGGCCGTCCAATTTTTTATTTGCGACATAAACTGTTTTTTCCATCATTTCTCTTATCTGATATTCGTTATCCAACGGTCTGTATTTGGTGCCGGTAATGCCCACGGCTTTTTTTCTTAAACCTTTCGCCACACTCAATCCATCAACAATAAGACCGTGAACATCCTCAATTTTTCTCAATGTTAAATTTTTAAACTCGTTTCTGTTTCCTATAATATATTCCAGAGCTTTTTTATGGTTTAAAATCATTACAGCTTCTTCTTTTTTGTGTCCCTCGGCTTCTTTATTTTCTTTTATCAATATCTCCGTGTCTATCAAAGAATATGTGTTCCCTTCTATCTGCGAGGATTTCCAGCTAAGCTCCACCGTCAGCCTTTCAAACTCTTTTTGAATTATTGCGGGGGGCAAGTTTTTTATTCTTTTTTCATAACCGTCATTCAGATTTTTTAATTCATCCAATTCCCCTTCGGAAAAAATTCCACCAAGGCTGTCAAAAATTCCAAAATTAAATCTTTCAAAAGCCAAACTCCTCTCATCGGGAGATTTTTTAAAATATTCTTCAATGTCAAAATAAGCAAGCAGCGGGCTTGCCGATTTTTCTTCATAGTAAACGCTTCTACCTTCTCCTTTTCGCTCAACAATTTCGGCTTTGATCAGCGCGTTTATGCTTCTTATTATCGTTATTCTTGAAGCGCCGGAAGAAATGGACGAGAGATAATTTGCTATCTCGGCGTTGCCGGCTCGCTTGTTTTTCCTGATAAATTCAAGGATGCTTAACTCTCTTTTCGTTAATTTTTCCATATGGCGCAATTGTATCATAAAATCATCGTAATCGCATCATTTTTTGAAATAATTATCAAAATAGCCTTATTTAAAGCGGTTTTAATTGTATCATAAATATCAATTATTTGTATCAAACGACATCGTAAGTCGTTTGATAGACACAAGATTAGAATTGCGATAAACTGTAAACACTTATGGATGCGATGAAAGATTTGAGGGCTTTTATTTTCATAATGATTATATTGGCTTTTGTTTGGCTTTTCACCGGCGGACCGCTTCGGCCATCGTCAAAAAGCGGCTGGTTTTTAAACAAGCCCCAGCAGAAAGCGGCGCAAGAGACCAAAAAACAGACGGAAGAAATTCTGGAAACAAAAAGCTCGGTCTCGTCCAAAGAAGCCGCCCAAAATTTTTCTTCCAAACAATCTTCTTCCGCCTCTTCTCCCCTTCCTTATTTCCGGGGCGATGACGGCCGTCCGCAACCATCTTCGTCTTCCAGTTACGGAGTAAGTTACGGCGATGAAAAAATTAGCGCTTCGGCTTCCGTTTTACTCGCGGCTTCCGGTAAGAGTTCTTCCGTCAAATCAAAAGTTCAAATATCATCCAGTCAGAGTTCCGTCAGACCGGATTTTGCAACCCTTAAAGCAAGAAGAGCCAAAGAAACAAACCCCGATAAAGAATACTTGGAAATAAAAGCCGACAAGAAAAACAAAAGTTCGTTAAAAATAACCGGCTGGAAACTGAAAGGTAAAACCGGACTTGACGTTTTAATCGGGAAAGGAGCTTCTTATATATACGCCAGCGCCGCCAGCCAGCCCCAAGAAGACATTTATCTGAAGCCAGGAGAAAAAGCCGTCATCGTAACGGGCAAAAGCTCTCTTGGAACAAGTTTTAAAATGAATAAGTGCGTCGGCTATTTTGAGCAATTCCACGAATTTACCCCGGAGCTGGATACCGAATGCCCTCTTTTAAGAGACGAGGAACCTCCCGCCAATCTTATCAATAACGACCAATGCCTGGATTACATAGACAGAGTGTCTTCCTGCCAAACTGTCATTTCCATTCCCTATAAATACTCACTCAAACTTTCTTCTTCTTGCCAGGATTACATTACCAAGAACGCCAATTACAAAACCTGTATTGAGAATCACAAAGATGATTCCGACTTTTATCTTCCGGAATGGCGGATTTACTTGGACAGAAGCGAAGAATTGTGGAAGAAGAAACGAGAGACCATCACTCTTTACGACGGCAAAAACAACATAATTGACTCTCAATCCTACTAAGGTTATAATGCGAAAATGCCCGGTTTATTTCCAGAACTTTTCAATTTTTCGTTCTTAGCTCCTTTTGTATTGAGGATCGCTTTGGGCGTTCCTCTTATAAAACACGGCTTCGGCAAAATAATCGGCCAAGAAAAAATGCCGCAAAGAACCTTGGGCGGGATTGTTTTTCTAAGCGGAATTTTTCTTGTTATCGGTCTCTTCACTCAAGCCGCCGCGATAGCCGTATCGCTTATAATAATCGTCAACTCAATCATAATGCGACCTAAATTTCTTACGAGTGAAACGAGTGTAGAAATTGGAAGTACTCCTGTGGTGCGGGGTCAGCATCCTCGCTCTTGGACCGAAAGGCTTATAAAGCTGGCCATAGCCGTTTCTTTGATATTAACGGGGCCTGGAATGTTCGCCTTTGATTTGCCTTTGTAAAAAATGCCTCGTTAGCCCCGCCCGCAACGCCTGAGCAAGCTCATGCTTGCGATGGCGGGCGGGTCAGGTGGTGTTCCCCAATAATATGTTTTATACTTATGTATTAAAAAGTGAAAAGGATAATTGTTTGTATGTTGGTTTTAGTTCGAATCTAAAAAATAGAATTAAGGAACATAACGAAGGGTTGGTTATTGCGACAAAAAACAGGTTGCCAATAAAACTTATCTATTACGAAGCCTGTTTGGATGAAAAAATGGCAATAGAAAGAGAGAAGTATTTCAAAACAGGTTTCGGTAGAAAATTTTTAAAAAATAGATTAAAATTAGCAAATGTTCCAAGTTGATTTAGTTTTGCCTCCATAGCTCAGGTGGTAGAGCAGCTCCCTTTTAAGGAGATGGTCCGAGGTTCGAATCCTCGTGGAGGCAATATGAAACACAAAAAACTGTTGCAACTTTTTCAAAAGTGGTGTATTTTTAATGTAAACAGATCTTTAATTTGAAACACTTAACTTTTTGAAAGGAGACAAAAATGAAAAATAAAAAGGAAATAGAATTCTTTGAGTCGCCAATTTTTTATGAAGACATTAAAAAGCAGGTAACTGAAAGCTTTGAAGAAAGAACAAAAAATACAATTAATGAAAAAATACAATTCTGTACCGATAAAGGATTGCCTTTGGACAAAACTAAACACATAATAACAAAGGCTATACAAAACCTATCAAACCTTGTGCCACTTGCAACCAAGCAACAATAAAATCTCCTTAAAACAAAAAGCGCGCGAAAATTTTGCGGAAGAAAAAGTTTGGTTGTGTAAACATCCCGCGCAACCAACGGCACCGCAAAATTTCGCGCGCTGTTTTTTTTGCCAAAATACATTAAAATAACGCTATGATTTACTTAGGCGCCGACCATCGCGGATTCCAACTCAAAGAAGAAATAAAAAAGTTTCTGGCGGAAAAAAAATATCCATTTGAAGATATGGGAAATTTTGCTTACGACCCCAGCGACGACTACACCGATTTCGCCAAATTAGTGGCTCAAAAAGTGGCGGAAAAACCGGAGGAACACAAAGGCGTGCTGATCTGCGGCTCGGGAGTGGGAGTGGATATCACCGCCAACAAATTCCGCGGAGTCCGTTCGGCTTTGGCGGACGACGTCGCGACCGCCAAACAGTCCCGCGAACACGACAACACTAATGTTTTATCTTTACCCGCCAATGAGGTAAATTTTGAACTAGCCAAACAAATTATTGAAACTTGGCTGATTGCTCCCTTTTCCAATGGAGAAAAATACAAAAGAAGGATAGACAAGATAGAAAATTAGCTCAAATTAAAAACCCATTGTCCTTATTTGTGCCGATCGGCTCATTTATAGACAATGCAAAGAAGAAACTTTTCAAATTCAATCGGCAGTTCCGATTCTCCCCTTCTTTCTTCGTGATAAATTTTCAGCATTTTGTAAGAATAATTTACCAGCTCATCTTCCGAAAAGTTTTTTGCCGCTCGCACCGCCTTACCGGCGACAAACGGTTTAAGTCCGGACTCTTTGGTAATATCCGCCACACCTGCGGTAGCAAGCTTTTTCACCAGTAATAAATTTTTTACCTGCCAAAGAATTTTGAAAAACACTTCCTCGTCCGGAATACCCCGTCTTAACGCTTGCTGATAAATCATCCACGCTTTGGCCTTATTTTTTTCCACGAAAGCCTCGCAAATCGCGAATGGGTTATATGGCGCATTAATTTCCTGCTTGGCGGTTAAACCGCCAAGTTCGTACTTTTCTATCTCTTTTGACGCGCGCCACAAATCCGAACCGCATTTTTTTATAATCTCACTCGCGATATTTGCCGGAATTTTTTTGGCCGCAAGCCGCGCTTTCAACTTAACACCGTCAAGCGGTTTGTATTCTTGGACTTTGTAAGCCTGTTTTTTAACTTCTTCCAAAGTTTTCTCGTCAATTTCTTCTTCCCAAAAAAGAAACATATTATCCGTTTTAGCCAAATCATCCAAACTGCCTAAGATGAAATTTAACGCTTCTTTATTTTCCAAAACTCTTTCGCAAACAACCACGTATTTTTTCTCAAACAAAGTTTTTCCTTTTAGCAGTTCTTGAAATTCCGCCTCGCTGAAATTTTCTCCTTCAATCCTAAAAAATCCCAAACCGGAAACTTTGGTCTTGAAATGCGAAACAAGCTCATTGAGCTTCTCCCTGCTCCTGTATGTGTCTTGGCCATGAAGAAGGTAAAACATAAAGTTATTTATAAATCTCCATTTCTTCCCAGTTATCCCCTGTTTCCACATTCACTTCTATTGGCATATCCGGCAAGTTTATTTTTTTATACTGCTCGGCGACAAGTTCAACCTCTTTCCCTTTCAACGGGTAAACGCTTTCCATCGCTTCTTTTATTATGGGGATCGCTTTTACGACAACATCTTCTTTAATTTCAAAAAGCAATTCATCGTGAATTTGCAAAAGCATGAAAACTTTATCTTTCAACTTATTTTCTTCCAGCGCTTTATCCACCCGAACCATCGCCAGTTTTATAAAATCGGCCGAGGTGCCTTGGATGGGCATATTGACTGCCATTCTCTCCGCTTCTTTTTGAAGATACTCCAATCTGGAAGATATTTCCGGAAAATATCTTCTCCGGCCGAAAAGCGTTTCCGTCCAGCCGTTTTCTCTGGCGAATTTTTTGGTTTTTTCTATATAATCTTTCAGGCCGCTGAAATTTTTGAAATACTCATCGTAAAATTTTTGCGCTTCTTCTCTTGTCCCTCCGAGATTTTGCCTTAATGCGTTGATGCCCATTCCATAAAGCACACCGAAATTTATGACCTTTATTTTTCTTCTCATTTCCGCCGTTACTTCTTCCGGTTTGACGCCGAAAACTTTCACAGCCGCTGAACTATGGGCATCGCCGCCTTTCTGAAAAATTTCTATCAAATTTTTATCCCCGCTCAAAATCGCCGCCGCTCTTAAGTCAATCTGCGAGTAATCAAAGTCAACAAGCTTATAACCTCGGTCGGCCACAAAAGCTTTTCGCACTTCTCTGCCCCTTTCCGTTTTTTTGGGAATATTCTGCAAATTTGGATTCTGCGAAGAAAGCCTGCCGGTGGCCGCGCCGAAAGAATCAAAGCGGGTATGAAGACGGTTCTCTTTGTCCGCTAGTTTCGGCAAGGCGTCAATGTAAGTGGAAACAAGTTTGGAAATTTCCCGGTGCTCCATTATTTCATCAACAATAGGGTGAGTTCCTTTGAGTTTAACCAGCTGGGAAACATTGGTGGAGTAAGCGCCAGTGGCAGTCTTCTTCGGTTTTACTCCGCCCAGGCCGAGTTTTACGAACAAAACTTCGCCCACTTGCTTGGGAGAGTTTATGTTGAATTCTTCTCCCGCCAGTTTCCAAATATTTTTTTCTAAAATATTTAGCTCTTTATGCTTTTCTTCCGACAACTTTTTCAAATACTTCACGTCAATAAGCGCGCCCTTCTTTTCCATGCCGGCCAAGATTTTTCCCAGCGGCTCCTCTATTTTCACCCGCAACATTTCTGAAATTTCGGTTTTTGATTTTTTGTCTTCAATAACTTTGGCCTGAAAATCAGCCGTGTTTTTTTCTTTTTGCGGTTGTTCCGTTTTCCCAGTCGCCGCTCCGCCGTTTTCTTGAATTCTGACAAGCAGGCTCTTAAAGCCCAGTTCGTTAAAAATCGGTTTTATCTCCTCGGCGCTAAACCTTTCTTTCCATGATACTTTTTCCAAAGAAAAATCTACCGGCGCGTCTTTTCTTATCTCCGCCAAGGTCTTGCTGAATTGAGCTTCTTCTTCTCCCCCCTTGAGCAGTTCTATGATTCTCGGCTTGGCTTCAATTTTTTCTTCTTTAAGTTTGGCAAAAATATTTTCTATTCCGCCGTATTTTTTTATCAGCTCGGTGGCGCTTTTTTCTCCTATGCCCTTGATGCCGATGATGTTATCCGACGGATCGCCCTTAAGCGCCTTGTAATCAACAATCCGTTCCGGGCCGAATCCGTATCTTTCCACCACCGCTTTTTCGTCGTAAATAATCGTTTCGTTTATTCCTTTTTTAAGGGTGTAAACAACCACATTGTCATCTTTTATAAGCTGAAGGGTGTCCATATCGCCGGAGGCAATAATTGTTTTTACGCTTTTTTTCCATTCTGGATTTTTTTGAACCATCTCCGCGATTGTTCCCAAAACGTCATCCGCCTCAAAACCTTCCGCGCTGTAAACGGGAACATTGAAGGCTTTCAAAATGTCGTGGGAACGGTTTATCTGCTTCGCCAAACTGTCGTCCATTTTCGCCCGCCCGGCTTTGTAGTCTTCGTAAACGATGTGCCTGAAAGTCGGCTTAGGCAAGTCGTAAGCGGCGGCGATGTAATCCGGCTTCAACTCGCGAATAACTTTTATCAAAAAGGCGGTAAAACCGTAAAGCGCTCCGGTCGGCTCGCCCTTGGGCGAAGTAAAATCCGGCAAGGCGTGGAACGCCCTGTGCAATATCGCGTGAGCGTCCAAAAGAACAAGAATTTTACGGTTGGATTCAGGCATTAACTCAATTCTACCATAGTTTAATTATTCTTTAACCGTGAAACTGATTTGAAAACTAAAAATACAGCTTATGATTTTCAATATAAATGGCGATTTTATCAGGAACAAATTTTTTGTAACCAACATCGTTGTTTTTTATCATATTGCGTATTTGAGTGCTTGATATTGATTGGTTTGTTCCTTCAAAAATTACTACGTTTTCGTTTTCATTGCAAAAAAAATTTTTAGGTAACTCGTAACAATGTCTGTTCATTATAATAAATTTTTCTTGATCATTAATTAATTTGCTTTTTTGAAGACCCAAAAACCCATCTAGACCAATCAACTGCGTTATCTCTATGTTAGATTTTGATTTTATTTCTTTCAGTATTTCGTAAGTGAACCTTCCGTCCAAATTATCCAGCTCCGCCGTAATTAATTTTACCGGAATATTTATTTTCGATTGCAAATATTCAACGAATAAATTTCCTAAATTTCGGCGGTCTTCATAATTTGTTGTAATGTTTTTATCGTCGCGCTTCCCAGACGGCACAATCCAAAGCTCATCGAATGAATATTTTTTAAGGGCAATTCCAATAATTTCTATGTGTCCGTAATGCGGAGGATTAAATGCGCCAGGAAAAAGTAAAATTTTTTTCATACAAGAGATACCTTTAAGTCTTTTTCAAAAATTTCCGCCACCTTAATCAATGTGCCTATGGTAAAATTTTGCTGTCCGCTTTCCATTCGCGCAACATTGCTTTGAGTAGTGCCTATTTGCTTGGCCAGTTCTATCTGGCTCATTCTTTTTTCTTTGCGAAGTTGCATCAATTGATAGGCAATCTCCAACTGTTTGCCGAATTCATCGTAATGCTTTTTGAATTCTTTATTCTTTAAATGCCTTTTAAGATACATGTCAAAATCAGTATCTTTTTTGTTTTTTAATGTTTTCTTATTCATAAAAAGTTTTGTTATTTAATACATCCATGTAATTATCCTCCGCTTTTTTAATTTCATTTATCGGGGTCTTTTTTGTTTTCTTAAAAAAAGCGTGAAGCAATATTATGTTTTTGTTTACAAAAGTAAAATAAAATATCCTGTGACTGTCCTTGGAAAAATCAACCCTTAATTCTCTTATCTTGCCTTTGATATGCTTTGAATAAGGCTCGTCTAAGTATCCGTTATTGGCTCTTAAAAAATCGATATATTTATAAACCTTCGTTTTGTTTTTAATATTTAGATTTTCTATGTAATCAAAAACCGGCTTTTTGCCATTATTGCTGTTTTTGTAAAATCTTACTTTATATTCAGACATTTTTATTGTATATCATATATGATATTGCCGTCAAGCTATTTCCATCTCTCTTTTGTCCCCTTTCAAATGCTTGAAATTTATTTTGACGCTATTTTTCGGCAGAATATTTTCTATCTTGTCCGCCCATTCCACCAGAACGATATTTTTCGGATTGGAAATTATTTCTTCCCAGCCCAGATTCAAGATTTCTTTTTCGCTGTGAATTCTATAAACATCAAAATGATAAAAGTATTTGTATTTCGTTTTATTTTTTTGAATTTTTGATTTTGATTTTGCTTGGGATTTGGAGCTTGGGATTTGGGATTTTCTCATAATGATGAATGTCGGGCTTTTCACTTTTTCTTTTACGCCCAAAGCTTCGGCAAACGCCTGGGCAAATGTCGTCTTCCCGCTTCCCAAATCCCCCATCAAGGCCAAAACCAAAGCGCCCCCCTTTATGTCAAGGCGAGACCTTGACATTAGGTTGACGGCCAAATCTTTGGCAATTTTCTTTAACTCTTCCAGATTATTGGAAACAAACTTTTTCATAAAAATTTATAAGTATTGTCATTTTTTCTTTCAATGCTTAATAAAAACACTTCCTTATTCTCATTAATTCTGTAAATTATTCTTATTTCTCCTTTTCTGATGCGAAAACAATTATCCAATCCTTTTAATTTTTTAATGTCTAGGTTTGCGATATTTCCAAATTTAATTTTTTCCAAAACTTCTTTAATGACCTTTCGTTCTTTTTGGCCTAATTTGTTTAGAAATTTGGCGGCTCTGTCCATAAATTAAATTTTTGACAAAACATTATCCAGTGGCAATCCCCTTTTTTTAATTTTCGTAAAATCAACAACTTTTTCCCACACCCCTTCATCGCCCCACGCATCCAACGGAGCCAATCTGAAAACGGGCTTTGATTTTCTCACCACGACAAAAGATTTCCCTTTTTTAATTTGAGAAATATAATTATCCATATTTTCCCTTAAATCTTTAAGCCCTATTATTGAATTTTTCATAATAAATCAAGTTTATCTTAAGATAAACTTGATGTCAATCAGTCGGCAATTTAAATACAACAAAAGGCAGATACAAAATAGCCCTTTGTCGCTATTTTAAGCCGATAAAACATAATCCATAATCAAGCCGGCGACGTTTCGGGGTTTGCCGGTGACGGGATAATGGTGCATATCAATGTAGGGCAGAGAATTGGCTTCCAAAACGGCGCATTTCTGCTGATGATAAGGTTGGGAAATGTCCTGGCAGATAAAATCCATGCCGATAAGCGGAGCCTCGCAAAGGCGGGAAATTTTTTCAAAAAGCGCGATGTTGTCCGGATGGACTTCGTCGGTTTTGTCGTGGATGTCCGCGCCGCATTTTAAAATAATCTTATCGTGAAGGCTCACTTTGACGCCTTTCGATAAAACACTTTCAAAAACTAATCCTTTCTTTGCCAAAAAAGATATGGCGCTTTCGTTCGCGGCGATTTTATGCAAAGTAAAATTTTTTTGATGAGCCTCTCCCCGCCACGGATGTCTGTTTTTTATTTCAATCAATTCCGCGACAGTATGAACCCCGTCGCCCGTAACATTGGGCGCCTCCCGCAGACAACACCCCGCCATTTCATGATTAACCAAGGTAATGCGGTGCGTATCGCCCCTGATAAATTTTTCCGCGATAAAATACGGATTGATTATTTGGGCGACGCAAATCGCTTTTTTCAAATCGGCCTCGTTTTGGATGTCGCAGGCGATGTGCTTGCTTAATGAACTGTTGTTCGGCTTAACAACTAAAGGAAACCCGAGTTTCTCGGCGCAAGCGAGCGCCGGCTTAATTTTGCTAAAACGCTCCCCTTCCGCGCGGGGCAGATTGGCGGATTGTAAAATTCGCTTAAATTCATACTTGTCGTCAAAATCTATCTTGGCGATTTTCGCCACTTCTTCGGTCGGCAAAACTTCAAAAAATATTTTTTTGTTTTTTATTTTTATAGAGAAAAAATTCGTGCTTTCTTTGCCTAAAAATTTAAAAGATTTGACGGGAAAACCCCTTTTGGCCGCTTCTCTGGCGACAACAAGCGTCCTGTTGGAGACAGTTTCGTCGTCATCCGCGATGCCAACCTCTTTCAATACCCGAACGGCCAGAAGTACCCTGAACAAATTGTATAAAAAAAATTTATAAATGCGGGAAAAAAGTTTGGGAAATTTGTTTTCCAGCATCTGCTTCATGGGCGTTAAAAATCGTTTCAGCGGAAACAAAAAACTTCCCGCCCGATCCGAAAAATGCCACGGATGGCTGATGATTGGATCGCAATGCCGGCAAATTTTTTTGGGCATTATTCCATTATAGTTGAATCAAATTCCAAGTCATGCTAGGAATGGAGCATAAACGCTTTATGGCTCCCGAGCAAGAAGAAAAAATCAGAAAAATTTGCGCCAACATCGGGTCTTTTGCTGTTGTCTCAAACGATGAAGCGGCGGAAGAAGTTTATTTGGCCAAAGAGGCTCTCGCGGCGGCGATAAGAAATGCTGGATTATCTGTTCATTCATACCCCGAAAGGCAAAAGGATTTCACGGAAAAATGGGCGGCCATTCTTCCTTCTGGAACTGGCGCGTCTGCCATCTTCTCCACTTCCATATTAATACCGAAAAACAAAATAGAAACTAAAGAAATATCTTACACCGAAGACGACCGTTATGTCAGCATCAACATCAGCGCCGGCAAAGAAGAAATATCCAAAGAAAATGTCGTTTTCAAAACCTTGCCAGTAAAGGTTGATGCCATTTTTTATTTTCCGCCACTCGGCCAAGAAAATAAGGACAGCAACCTGCCGGAAGAAGTGTCCAAGAAAATAACCGCCGCAGAACCGGATAACATAATAACCATTTCCTCCGGCGCCGGCGGAGAAACTCTGGCGGAAAAAGTTTTCTCCATAATCAATATAATTGAATCAAGCGGGGATTTTTCCGTAAAAAAATCCCCCGTTCCCGACCTCGTCTTGGCCGCCCTGATGGCGGAAACCGACCAGTTTCAAAACAACATCGGCGCAGAAGCTTTAGCTCTGGCCTCTTCGCTCCTTAAACTCGGCGCGGACAAAGAAAAAATCGCCGACATTATGAGCGACAAAAGCCCGTCTTTTGCCAGATTGCTCGGCCGCGCCTTGGCCAGAAGTTATCCGAACGAATCGCTCAAAAGCATGTGGACTTTTATCGCCGAACAAGACTTGGAAAAAACCGGCAACGAACCCAGTCCCGCGCTTTTCGGCAAAATAATGAAAAAAATAAAAAAAATTCTGGAACCCCGTCCATTTTTTGTCTTGATTTGGCAATCAAAGCAAGAAGTCTGGGCGATGATTTCTGTCTCATCCCGACCGGAGCGTCGGGACGGCCAAAGCATCGAAGAAAAACTGACAATCTCCTTGTCGGCCAAAAAGGAAAACGGTAATTTAATCTCCGGCCCGTACAAAAATTTCTCCGAAGCGGAGCTTAAAATTCAAACCGTGTTGAAAGAGATCGCGTAAAGAGATAAAATAACAAAACAAATGGCATTGCTTAATGACGACAAAAATAAAGAGCAAATGGAAAGCATGAGAAAGAGCGAGGCCGAAGACTTGGCCAAGCTCCTATCGCAAAAATATAACTTGCCTTATCTTGACCTTTCCCGAATGACCATAGACATAGACGCCTTGAAAATTCTGGCCGAAGAAGAAGCTCGCATGGGCAAGCTAGCCGTTTTCCAAAAAGTTGGCCAAAAGCTCCAAGTGGCCATAGAAAGCCCCAACCCGGAAACAACGCAAAGAATATTAAGAAACCTCCAAGAAAAAGGCTACAAAACAAACACCTTCTTGGTTTCGGAACAAAGCTTGTCTCGAGCGTGGAAACGATATAGCGAGGTGCCGGAGTATGAAGAAACGCAAAGAGGCGTCATAGACGTTTCTTCCGAGAAATTGGACGAATTTTTGAAAAAAACTTCCACGATAGAAGAATTGAAAAACTTATTCGTGTCATCGGCCACCACCCAGAAAAACCGAAAAATTTCCGAAGTGCTGGAGATAATCCTGGCCGGAGCCTTAAGCTCCGACGCCTCCGATATCCACATAGAACCGCAGGAGAAACAGATACGGCTTCGTTTCCGCCTGGACGGGGTGCTCCACGACATTTTGCTGTTTGATTACAAAATTTACAACCTCCTTCTTTCCAGAATAAAACTTGTTTCCGGCTTGAAGCTGAATGTCCGCAACCAGGCCCAAGACGGCCGCTTCAGCATAAAGGCAAAAGAAGAAGAAATCGCCGTCAGGACCTCGGTCATTCCGGAGGCTTATGGCGAGTCCGTTGTTTTGAGAATTCTTAATCCGAAATCAATCGCCATAACTTTTGAGGAGCTTGGGATAGACAAAGACTTGATGGCTATTCTGGAAAAAGAATTAAGCAAACCTAACGGCATGATTTTGACCACCGGCCCGACCGGTTCGGGCAAGACCACCACCCTTTACGCTTTTTTGAGAAAAATTTACACGCCGGACACCAAAATCATCACCCTGGAAGACCCGGTGGAGTACCATCTCCCCAACATCGTCCAGACTCAAGTGGAAGAAGCCGTCGGCTACTCTTTTTCCGCCGGACTTCGCTCTGTTTTAAGGCAGGATCCGGATATTATAATGGTCGGGGAAATCCGCGATTTGGAAACGGCCAAAACCGCCATCAATTCCGCCTTGACCGGCCATCTCGTTTTGTCCACCCTGCACACCAACAACGCCGCCGGCACCATTCCCCGGCTGATAGACCTCGGAGTCAACCCGACCAGCATCGCTCCGGCCGTGAATCTCTCTATGGCCCAAAGATTGGTAAGAAAGCTCTGCGATAAGTGCAAAGAAAAACAGCTGGCCTTGGAAGTGGAAGCGACCGCCGTCAAAAAAGTGATTGAAACTTTCCCTTTAAACAGGGAAAAACCCGATGTCGCGGAAGTGTTTGTTTGGAAAGCGAAAGGTTGCAAATTTTGCAACAATCTCGGCTATAAAGGAAGAATCGGAATTTACGAAGCGATATTGATAGATGAAGAAGTGGAGCCGCTTATCCTTCTTAACCCGACCGAAACGGAAATTCTGAAAAAATCGGAAAAACAAGGCATTTTGAATATGAAGCAAGACGGAATCTTGAAAGTCCTGAACGGAACGACTTCGCTGGACGAACTGCAAAGAGTGATAGAACTTTAAAAAATCCGCCCTATAAATCTCTAAGCAACTTCTTTTAATATGCGTACTAAAAGCTTAGAATAACTTCTAAGGATGGCCCCAGGAATTCCGACTTGCCCCGCATGGCGGGGTGAAGCGGGACACCAAAGCGTCCTTTGACGATATTCCGTAAATCCGCCTCGTCGGCGGACCGTTGCTTAGAGTTTTATAGGGCGGATTTATCCCGCCCGGCGGGATTTACCCCGCTAACAGCGGGATTGGCCCCGCCGGGCGGGACAAGCCGAAAAACTCTTTAATTTTCATTATACTAGCAAACAATAACACAAATGTCAAGCCCTAAGAATAACAATTTAAACAACCAAAAATCCGCCGCTTCTTTAGATAAAGCCCTGGATCAGACATTGCGGCCGCAAAAATGGGACGAATACATCGGCCAAGAGATGATAAAAAAGAACCTCCGCATCCTTATTCAAGCCGCTTCCGAGCGAAAAGAGAGCATAGAGCATCTGCTTTTTTACGGCCCGGCCGGATTGGGTAAAACCACCCTCGCTCTTTTGATAGCCAAAGAGCTGGGGGCGCAGATAAAGACCACTTCCGGTCCGGCCATAGAGCGCGTGGGCGACTTAGCTTCTATTCTCACCAACCTTTCCCCGGGAGACATTCTTTTTATAGACGAAGTCCACCGGTTGAACAAAACCATTGAAGAAGTCCTCTATCCGGCGATGGAATCCCGGTCGCTGGATATCATCATCGGCAAGGGCCCGTCGGCGCGTAGCATCCAGCTGGAACTGCCACCGTTTACTCTTATCGCCGCCACCACCCGAGTGGCCATGCTCTCTTCCCCGCTCCGGTCGCGGTTTTCCGGCGGCACCTTCCGGCTGGAATTTTACACCAACGAAGAGGTCAAAAAAATAATCACTCGCTCGGCCGGCATATTGGGGATGGAAATTTCCGGCGATTCGGCCGAAGAAATTGCAAAACGTAGCCGTTACACCCCCAGAATCGCCAATCATTTCTTAAAACGTTGCCGCGACTTCGCCCAGGTTCATAAAGGCAGCGGGATAGATTTGAATTTTGCCAAAAAAGCCCTGGACTTGATGGAAATAGACGAGCTGGGACTTAATAATCACGACCGCCGCATTTTAAACATCCTGATAGAAAAATTCAAAGGCGGCCCGGTCGGCTTGCAAACTTTGGCCGCCGCCACATCCGAAGACGAGGCTACCATAGAAGATGTCTACGAGCCATTTCTGCTTCAGCTTGGCTTTATAGAACGCACTCCCCGCGGCCGCGTCGCCACCGAAAACGCCTATAAACATTTGGGCCAGCCCCAAATCCAAAAAAATCTTTTATAACCCAAAAACAACATCCGATGTCAGTTTTTGGCGCGGTTACTCTGAATTTTTTAAAAGATTTTTGGCGAAATTTAAAAGATATTGGTAGGCCGGCTGGGCATCGTCTATAAATTTCTTGATTTGCTTAAACCTGATATCCAAATACTCGTGGGCTAAAATATTTCTAAGCTTTGTAAAGTCGGCCATAATTGCCGCCATTTCTTTATCAAAGCCGGAAATTAAGGCCAAATCTCGCAAAACATCATTATAAGTTTGAGGAATTCTCTTTTTTTGTGAAGCCAAAATTATTTTTGCCATATCAACCGACGCATTAACTATATTTTCCGCCCACCTCTCCGCGCTTCTTCTTAAATTATGATTCTCTTCATAATTCCACTGGTCTAAATTTTTAAAATCATTGGAATCTTTTAATTCCGCCTCAAGAAAATCACATGTTCTTATCAATCTTTCTTTGTCTTGCTCGGATAATGAGCGCGACCGTTGTTTAATTTCCCAAAAATCTTTGACAAATTCCCTAAAATCAACGGCGGTGGAAGTAATAGCCAAGAAAAAATCAAGGTAAAGCTTCTTGTTTTTTATAATTATCGGCCGGCCTTCTCTCATCACAGAATCAGCCAGCGTTGACGGCGCGCGATTAAGCACCACAAAATCAGTAGGGATGCCCAAAATGCTTTCAACTTCATTCCATATTTTATTTTCGTTTTCATACTCCCCCGCTTCCTCCCATTCAAACCGGCCTGTTTTCGGTTTAAAATAAACGGCAACATCGGCGTCCGATTCGCTTGTTTCCTGCCCTTTCGCTCTTGAACCAAAAAGAAAAGCCATCTCCACATCCGGCCTTTTTTCAAAATATTCTTTAAGCGACTTTAGTTTTTCCGCCAGTTCTTTCTTCATTTCTTATATGATAACAAAGATATGGACAGATACAACAAAAGGCAGATACAAAAAGGTACATTCAATAATCAATTGCAACGCCTGTTTTTTCATATAATACCTCAAGCGGAGTTTTTCCGCCAAATCTTTTTCTCGGGCGAGTATTCAGAAGATATTCCACTCGGTGTATTTCTTCATCGGTCACTTTGGCAAAATCTGTCTTCTTGGGGAAGAACCGTCTCGCCAGTCCGTTCAAGTTTTCATTGGAACCCCGTTCATACGAACAATAGGAATGAGCAAAGTGGACGCTAAGAGAGAGAACTTTTTCAATATCCTCCCAACCCATATTTTCCGTTCCCCTGTCTCTCGTGAGCGTCTTCCTGAAAGAACACGGAATCGCAGACAGTTTCTCGCAGACAACCCTTGTTGATTCTTCGCTTGTTCCATCGTTCATCTTGCCGAGAAACACAATCCCGCTCGCTCTCTCATTGATGGACTTTAAACGAGCCGGACTTTGTCTGGAGACAATCGTATCGTCTTCGAAGTGTCCGATCTCTTTTCTTCCCTCCGCTTCTTTCGGTCTGTCTTCAATAGACGGCAATTGGCCCATTCTCTCCAGTCTTTGAGCCTTTCTAAAGCCCTTTTTAGCTCTTCTCGTATGCCTTCTCGGCAAATACTTTCTTAAATCCTCGCCTCCTTCTTTAACTGTCCCGTTTCCTCCTCGATATATCTGAGCGTAAACATACTGATAGATGGCTTCGTATGAAATGTTTTCTTTCAGATGATCTATCGGCAACCTTAGGGCTATCTGTTCCGGAGACCAGCCGAGCTTCAGTTTTTCCACAACATAATTTCTTATCAATTTATTCTTCAACCGAAACTGTTTTTTGCCGGTTCTTCCCGCAAGAGCTTTTTCATGGGCGATATGAGCCTGATATTTTCCAATACCTTTTCGCGGTTTTCCGCCTATTTCTCGGCAAATCGATCCGGCGGTTCGACCATTGTCGAGATATTCGGCTATCTTACGCAAACTCCATCCGTCCCTGTATCTTATCTCTATCTTTATCCTGTCGTTCAAATCAAATTGTTTGAATTTCCTTATTTTGTTTTTGATTTTCGCTTTTTTATATTTTTTCATAACACCCGTATTTTAATACAAGTGTTGCAATTGATTGTTGAACTGGGGAAAATGATATTTTACATTTTTTGTTTTTAGATTTAGACTTTAATTTATGATTATCCTCGGCATTGATCCCGGTTTTGAGCGGATGGGTTGCGCAATTTTGGAAAAAAGTCCGGGCGTGGAAAAACTTATCTACTCCGATTGCCTTGTTTCATCAAGAAACGACGCCCACGAAAAAAGGCTTCTTGTTTTAGCCGAAGGGTTGAAAAAAATAATCAAAAAATTCAAGCCGGACGCAATGGCCATAGAAAAACTATTTTTTTCCGCCAATCAAAAAACGGCGTTAAAGGTGGCGGAAGCCCGGGGTGTCGCCCTTCTTTTAGCCGCCGAAAATAATTTGAAAGTATTTGAATTCACCCCGTTGGAAGTGAAAATGGCTATGACCGGCTACGGCCGGGCCGAGAAAGACCAAGTCCGAAAAATGGTTCTGGCTATGCTTAAAATTGATGGCGGCAAGAAACCCGCCTCTCCGTCGGGCAAGTTGGACGATGAAATTGACGCCATCGCCATCGCCTTGTCTTGCCCCGTTAAAAATTATCCACAGTAGGCGCTTGCAGTCTATTTACAAAATTTTTATACTTGCTACAAATATAGCGTAAACATAGCGTCGAAATTTTATTTAATAAATAATTCAATAAACATGGACGACTTAATAAGAGCCAACGCTCTATTAATAAACGAGGAAGACGAAAGTGAAGAAGATTTTGATGAAAACATTGATTCGGAAAAATCTGTCGATGATACTGATGAAGATGTGGATATGAGCAGTTGGGAAAATTAACCAAAAAACTAAAACCGGTTTACGAAACCGGTTTTAGTTTTTTATTTCCGGTTTTTTGATACAATACCGTTATTATGTCCAAAAAACAAAAAAGAAAAAAGATTTTCAAAATACTCGTCGGGGTATTCTCTTTTTTGCTGGCCGTTTTTGTTTTCACTGGAACGGTCGTCGCTTTCTGGATAACGACGCTCAAAATTCCCGACGCCGGTTCTTTAAACGACCTCAAGGTCGCCCAGTCCACGAAAATCTACGACCGAACAGGCAAAATAATTCTCTGGGACATCCACAGCGACATCCAAAGAACAGTAGTGCCTCTGGCCGAAATTTCCCGCCATATCAAAAACGCCACTATCGCCATTGAAGATTCTTCTTTCTATCAACACAACGGTCTTGATTTTTCCGGCATTTTCAGGGCAACCTTGGTTAACTTGAAATCGGGCAAACTAAGCCAAGGCGGCTCCACCATCAGCCAGCAGTTGGTCAAAAACACCCTCTTGACCACCGACAAAACTTTCGCCCGAAAAATAAAAGAAATAATTTTGACCCTGAAAATTGAGAAAAAACTTTCCAAAGACAAAATCTTGGAACTGTATCTGAACGCCGTCCCCTACGGCGGAAGCAATTACGGCATTGAGTCGGCCAGCCGGAACTTTTTCGGCAAAAACGCCTCCGACATCAGTTTGGCCGAAGCCGCTTATTTGGCCAGTCTGACCAAAGCCCCCACTTATTATTCCCCTTACGGCAATCATCAGGAAGAACTGGCCAAAAGAAAAGACTTGGTTTTGAGCAAAATGGCCGGGCTTGGTTTCATCACCCCCGAAGAAGCCGAGGGCGCCCAAAAAGAAAAAGTTATTTTCCTGAACAAAGGGCAAAATTCCGTCAAAGCGCCCCACTTCTCCGTCTACATCCGGTCATATCTGGAAGAAAAATACGGCAAAGATGTCGTGGAGCAGGGCGGATTAAAAGTCGTTACGACGATAAATTATCCCTTGCAGGAAAAAGCCGAGCAGATAGCCGCCAAATACGCCAAAGAAAACAAAGAAAAATTCAACGCTTCCAACAACAGCATCGTGGCGATAGACCCGAAAACCGGCCAGATTTTGGTAATGGTCGGGTCCAAAGATTATTTCAACCAGGAAGACCAGGGCAACTTCAATGTGGCGCTGGCCCATCGCCAACCCGGCTCGGCCATCAAGCCTTTCGTCTATGCCACCGCTTTTAAAAAAGGCTACTCGCCCAACACCGTCGTTTTTGACGTCCAGACCGAATTCAACCCGTCTTGCTTGGATAAATATTCAACTACGACAATCGTTTCGTCCTCTTCGTCCGCCGACGAGGAGGAATGCTATATGCCGGAAAATTACGACCACAATTACCGCGGGCCGGTAACCCTGCGCGACGCCCTCGCCCAATCCTTGAATGTCCCGTCCGTGAAAACTCTTTACCTTGCCGGCATCCGCGATTCTTTGAGCTTAATGAAAGATATGGGCATTGATTCCCTGACCGACCCCGACCGCTACGGCCTGACGCTGGTTTTGGGCGGCGGCGAAGTCAGCCTCTTGGAAATGACGGGGGCTTACGCCGTTTTCGCCAACAACGGCGTCCGAAATCCGCCCATCGGCCTCCTAAAAGTAGAAGACAAAAGCGGTAATGTTTTGGAAGAATATCGCGACGAATCCAAACAAGTTTTAGACAAAAATATCGCCTTGACCATAAGCGATGTTTTGTCCGACAACAAGGCCCGGACGCCGGCCTTTGGGGCAAGTTCGCCTTTATACTTCCCTGACAGACAAGTAGCGGCCAAAACCGGTACCACCAACGACTATAAAGACGCTTGGGTTCTGGGCTACACGCCCGGCATCGCCGTCGGCGCCTGGTTCGGCAACAACGACAACACCCCGATGGAGAAAATGGTGGCCGGGTTCATCGTCGCCCCGATGTGGAACGAATTTTTAAACGAAACGTTCAAAGACCTGCCCAAAGAAGAATTTGAAAAACCCAAAAAAGCAAAAGGCAACAAGCCGTTTTTAAACAGCCAGTGGCTGGGCGGGCAGACTTATCTCGCGGATAAAATTTCCGGCAAACTGGCGACGGAATTCACCCCGCCGGAGCTGGTGGAGGAAAAAGTTTTGACCCAAATTCATTCCATTTTGTATTGGCTGGACAAAAATAATCCGAGCGACGGCAAGCCGGCCAACCCAGAAAACGACCCCCAGTTTAGAATGTGGGAAATTCCGGTCCGAAGGTGGGCGGAAAGCGCCAACATCAAAGACCAAACGGAGAGCGATATCCCCAAAGAGAGCGACGATGTCCACAAGCCGGAATACGCGCCGGTTCTCAAAATTGAATCCCCCAAAGAAAATCAATTTTACGCTTCCACAAGCGACATAACCATAAAGTTTTCTTCCAAAACCGGCAAATTCCCTCTCGGCCAGGCCGACTTGTTTTTCAACAACAACTACCTCGGCTCGCTAAACCAAGAGCCTTATCTGCTCACCTTCAAACCAAACGACATCGGAAGTCGTTTGGAGAATTCGGAGATAAAGATAATCGCCTATGATAAGGTCAGGAATAAAAGCGAAACAACAATACCAGTCAAATTCAATTTTTAGATACCCAAACGACATCGGATGTCGTTTGGCGGGTTAAAAACTTAGGAACCCTCCGCCGCTTATGCCTATCACTGGCGGAAACATCGCGGCTAGCGAGGTGTAGAGCGTTGATAACGCCGAAAGGAATGGGGAGACGTAGGTGTCGGTGGAGGTGAAGATTGTTCGGTATTGGAGGTATCTATTATTGCCGGAGGTGATGGCGGAGGAGGAAGAAGCGGTGAGATAATTTGTATTGTAGCGGAAGTCGTCCAGATAGACGGTGCGGCCTTCGGCACCATTGGTCGGCCGGATAGTCAGGTTGGTAACAGCATCCCGATGGGTGGAGAGCGAGCCGTTGAGGTCAAAATATTCTCTTTGCCACTTGAAGACGGTGGCGGCCGGCGAGTAGCCATTGCCGGAGGGGAAAGTGGAGCCGGAGTCCCAAGACGGGACGGTAATGGCTCCGGTAGTGGTGTTGATGGCATTAACCGTGCCTTGGGCGGTGTATTCCGTGCCGCCCAGATTTTCTTTGATGATTATTTTGTCGCCCAAGTAGAGGCCGGAGGTGGTGGCCGATAGGCCCGAAGTGGTGGCGGTCAAAGAGAAGTTATAGTCGGTGGCGGAAGAAATTAGGTCGGATGTTTGAAGAGTGGCTCCGAAGTCTATGGTAATAGGGTGAGAACGCAAGCCGTATTCATAAGCCTGGCGGATCTGGTCGGGGGTAAGGGCGGCGCCTTTAACAACTCTCGCCTCATCAATATAACCTTCCCATCCATTAGACGATCCGTCTCTGTCCATTCCGACATAAAAACCGTTGGTATTGGCCAAGGTGCCGGTTGAAGCAATGGCAGAATCGCCG
>Ga0209211_10001108_pt1 | contig 52847 bp, 54 predicted proteins | sample RifGroA2_FD_183992 | JGI IMG/M metagenome (GOLD analysis project Ga0209211, IMG submission 183992) | Groundwater microbial communities from Rifle, Colorado, USA - Groundwater A2 (SPAdes) (version 2) | ecosystem: Environmental > Aquatic > Deep subsurface > Groundwater | place: Rifle, Colorado... | reverse complement strand
TCGCCGGTAAAACCGGTACTGCCCAAATTCCGGTAGCCGGTCATTATGATGCGGAGAAAACTATAGCTTCATTTGTGGGATTTGCTCCCGCCGGTGATCCAAAATTCGTGATGCTGGTGACCCTGCGTGAACCCAAAACTTCTCAATGGGGAAGTGAAACCGCAGCTCCGTTGTGGTTTGATATTTCCAAAGAAATATTTAGACTTTTGAAAATCCCACCAGAAACAGTTGTTAATTAGTATAATGATGTAATGCCAAACAAAAGACATAAAATTTCGTTCATATACGCTTTTGAAGGGCTGTGGTATGCCATTACTACCCAACCCAATTTTATTATTCACACAATTTTGTCACTGGGTGTAATCACTTTAGGATTAGTTAGAAAAATAGAAGGTACCAGCTGGGCGATTTTGTTTTTGACCATAGGAATTGGTTTAGCAGTAGAATTAATTAACACTTCGATTGAGAGTTTGACCGACTTGGCTACGTCTGAATATCATATTTTAGCCAAACGTGCTAAAGACACCGCTTCTGCCGCTATGTTGGTATACGCTGTCTTTGCTGTTGTGGTTGCAGCCTTTATCTTCTTATGATCACTTTGTACTTGGGGATCCTGTTGTTTTCGTTTTTCATTTCCAGTATTCTCATAGTGCCTTTTATCAGTATTTCTTACAGATATCTGAGAAAAAGTTTACCTCCTCCAGTGGGTGGAATATTTTTAGTTTTGGTAATACCTGTTTTATTTGCCATACTATTGCCAATTTTACAAAAGCTTGGGGTGTCGGTTAATACTACTTATCCAGTTTTAGAAGAGATAAATGTAATTTTCTTTACTTTAATTTCTTTTTCGCTCTTGGGAATATTTAAAGATTTAAGTCCCAAAAAAATTTCCCCACTTTTATTCTTGATAATCCAAATAGTCTTAGCCTTTTTAGTCGCAGGTATTCTGTACTTTAATTTGGGTATCGGGTTTATAAACATTCCTAATTTTGAAGCGTTTAGAATAGGTTGGTTTATGATTCCATTAACTTTCGGAGTAGTAATGCTTTTTTCCAGCGTATTGCAAAAATCAGACCACATTGACGGCTTTGTTCCGGGAGTACTTTTTATCAGTCTTTTGGCCTTGTGGATTATCTCAATCTCCAAATTAGATACTTTGCTCTCAATTTTTGTAGCTATTTGGATTGGTTCCCTGCTTTCCGTTTTGTATTTTACTGTTTACCCATCCCGGATTAGTCTGGGCCAAACCGGTACTTTGGGTCTGGGGGCAACATTTGCTCTGATAGGTTTACTGCTGGGGAAATCTATAGCTTTATTTGTGGTAGGAGGATTATTTTTTGTATTTCCATTACTTAACAAACTTCAAACTATCGGTTGGCCTGTGCCAAAAATTATGCTGCGGGGTTGGTTAATCGGATTAATGTTGGCAGTATTTGGCTTATGGCTCGCCTTCCTGTAATTATTACTTTTTTAACTGTTGCAATAGCAATTTTTGGTCTGGGGATGGTGGGAAATGCTTCGGTGGTAGATGCTTCCAGAGACTTCGGGTACAAATGGTACTATCTGAGGTTGCAATCTATTTGGATGGCTATTGGATTTGGGTGTTTTTTTATAATGAGTAATTTAAAGTATCAAAAATTAGAAAAATACTCTCTCTACTTGTTTTGGGGAACGATTTTTCTGTTGATTATAGTGTTGATTCCCGGAATTAGCAGCAAAATATTAGGAGCCCGGCGTTGGTTAAATTTTGTAGGTGTTACTCTTCAGCCGGCAGAACTGGCTAAGCTCACAGTAAGCATTTATTTGGCATCCCTACTTAAAAAAACCAAAAATAACATATGGTCATTTTTAATTGTGTTGGGTAGCCTTTCGGGGCTTATTATTTTGGAACCGGATTTGGGGACAATGGTTGTTATTTCTGGCATGAGCTTAATTACTTTTATCGGCAGTGGAGGAAAATTTTTACAAATAGTATCACTAGTACCGGTGATTGCTTTGATTGGAACACTTTTGGTATTGGTTTCTCCATACCGGCGTGAACGTCTGTATAGTTATCTCAATTATTCCCGCGATCCACTGGGATCGTCTTATCATATCCGCCAAGCTCTTTTGGCCGTGGGTTCCGGGGGGATAGGGGGAGTGGGCTTGGGGCAGTCTAAACAAAAGTACGAATTTTTGCCAGAGGTAACTTCAGATTCAATTTTTGCCATTATCGCTGAAGAAACAGGATTAATCGGCTCAACAGTGGTCATAATGGCATTTGTGGCTCTGATATTTTTGGGACTAAAAGTTTCGCAAAATGCTCCGGATGTTTTTGGAACTAATTTGGCTTTGGGTATCACTTCCTGGATTGGATTACAGGCACTTATAAATATTGCGGCTATGGTGGCTCTGGTGCCCCTGACCGGCATTCCCCTGCCCCTGATCTCGTACGGCGGTTCTTCCATCGTCATCGCCCTTCTGGGCCTGGGTATCCTAGTTAATATTTCCAAACAGGCGTGATATGCTATTATAGATTTATGACAAAGAATATAACAAAGGCTCTAAATAAAAAATCCGGGTGGGTTTCTCTTTCAGTAGATTATAAAAAAGTTATTACATCCGATAAGACATTATCTGGTTTGCTAACCAAACTTGGTAAGTTGGGTAATCCAGCTGGATATTTAATGAAAACCGCCAAAAACTATTCTCGGTTTATGGGGTATGGTAAAGGATCTAGCTCTACCAATTAAGATTGAATATCAACGCCTACCTGGAGTACCAGTTGCTAAATGGCCAATTTTTGAAGTAATTGATAACAATGATTTAATATGGCCATGCATTTTGGGAGAGGATAGTATTTTTGAAATTTCCAAACTAGATTTCTCCAAATTCAAAGGCTATTTCGAAATTAAATTTCGAAAAGATCTTAACTAACACGAGAGACATGAGTAAATTTCTAGAAGAAATAGTCAATAGACTTAATTAGAGTTGAATCAACTTTCACTCCTGGGCATCTTCGTCAACATCTCCCGCCAAAGTTAACTTCATTCGAAGACTAAGTTATAATTAATACAATATGGCCGAAGGATGAGAAAGACCAACACCTGATCACACACAAACTCCAAACCACTATCAAAGGATTGGCGTTCCTGTAAATGCTACCGAAGCTGAAATAACTGCTGGTTATCGGAAAGTTGCAAAATTAGTTCATCCTGACAAGGGAAGCCCGTCTGAAAAAGAAGACAGGAAAATTTTGATGCAAAAATTAAATAATGCAAAAGATGTTCTCTTGGATCCGTATAAGCGAGCCGCCTACAATTCTGAACTCAAACGAGCAGAAGAGGAGCTGATAAGACAACGACAATCCGAATTGAGAAAAGAGGAAGAAAGACGTGCACAACAAGCAAAGGATTATCGAGCCAGTGAAAATAGGCGAGCAGAAGCTGAAGCAGAAGCTAGGCGTCGAGAAGCAGAACAATCATGGAGGCAAGCAGACAGAGAAGAAATGGAAAAAGAAAATGCCAAAAAAATAGAGAGGGAATTAATAGCAGAAAGCCGAGGTCGTGGCATGGGGGAGAAACTTGCTTCGTGGATCTACACCGATATGGGTAGAAGTGAAGAAAAAAGAATAAGAGATCTGTTGACTCAAGCTTCAAAAAGAAAAGAGGGAATTTTTTCTATTTTTGATAAGGGAGAGAGACAACATAAAATCGATCATCTAATACTGGGCATGGCTGTCCATACTAACTTGGACGAAACGCTTTATGGATTAGATTTGTCAAAACGTATTAGGACAAAATGGATTAAAGAAGGATTAGCCGAAGAGTTAGTCGAAAAAAGATTTCAGGAGCTTGAACAACATCTTAGAGAATTAGCCCATGCGGAACTATATGATCGAGAAAAATTGGATCAGTTAATCCCTGTGTATATGGGTCCAGAATATAAAGGTAGGCATGATTTTAATCGTACTAAAATTTGGAACAAGCGAGTATATATTGATGGGTTTAAAAAAGGATGGATGGAGACGGTGCTCAACGACAAACAATCTGGTAATTAATCGTATAATGTATTTGTGAAAATGTTGGTGTTTACGGGTGGTCATCATACTAGTATTGAAGAAGTATAAAATAGAATTTACATGATCGTTTTCATTGACGAATCTGGGACTCATAAACAAGATGGACATTCTACAACTGCAGTTGTGTATGTGGAAGTAAATTATGGTGAGGAATTTAATCAGAGAATTAAAATAATTGAACAAGATTTACGGATTGGTTCCTTTCATTGGTCCGAAGAAAGATGGGATGTGCGGAACAAATTTTTGGCTCAGATATCCAAATTGGATTTCAAAGCCAAAGTAGCAATTTTTAAAAATCCGGTTAAACCTGAAAAGATGATGGAAATAGTTTTTCAACATTTAATAACTGAAAGTCATGTTCGAAACATTTTCTTAGATGGTAAAAAACCTAAATGGTACGAGTTGGGATTGAAAAAAGCCTTGAGAGATAAGGGGATATCAGTCAAAAAGTTGAAAACAGTAAATGACAAATCCCATCCTGGTGTTCAGGTGGCTGATTGTATAGCGGGTTTAGTAAGGAGACACTATGACAATCAAAATGAAGAAAATACCAAGAGATGGTTTGATAAGTTAAAGAAAGACAAGAAATTGACGATGCAATTACTCTTTGAGGGTTAAAAAAAGCCCCACTCACGTGGGGCCAGTTGACTCAGCTAGTCTGCTGTTAAGCGAGCTTTCCCTACCGAGGGATTTGTCGCTGGCAACTTGTTATGAATTCATTATACCACGTTGTCAAACTGGTAACTGAGTTCAATCTGAATCTAATTTTCAAGTTCACAAACATATCAAACCCAGTCAAAAAGGCGTGCCCTTCACGCCTAATATCTCCCGCCAAAAATTAACTTTGAAACTTAGTATAATGTACTTGTGAAAAGGTTGGTGTTTACGGGTGGTCATCATACTAGTGCCCTGGTAGTGGCCAAAGAGCTGATTTTGCAAGGAAAGTATAAGGTGGTTTGGTTTGGGCATAGATATAGTATGTGGGGAGATAAATCAGATTCCGCCGAATACAAAGAAGTAATCGCCGCAGGCATTAAGTTTTATGACCTCAAGGCCGGAAAATTTTACAATACTTTTAATCCTCTCAAATTAATCCGCATCCCCTGGGGCTTTATCCAGGCATTTTATTTTTTATTAAAGATTCATCCCGCCGGTATCGTCTCCTTTGGTGGTTACTTGGCCGTACCTACCGTAATTACTGGATGGTTGCTTGGCATCCCGTCTGTAACCCACGAACAAACGATGGTGGCCGGATGGGCCAATCGTCTAATCGCCAATTTTTCCAGAAAAATTGCCATCACTTGGCCTGAAAGTGCCAAATTCTATCCCAAATCCAAAACAATTCTCACTGGTCTCCCTCTCCGCCTGGAAATAATTCAGCTTAAAAATCAAATTGACCGAATACCGAATACCTGCCTGCCGGCAGGCAAGGCTGAACACCGAGTAATTTACATAACTGGAGGGAAGCAAGGCTCACACCTTATAAATCAAATTGTATTTTCTATTCTACCCGAGCTAGTTAAAAAATATACGGTAATTCATCAGACTGGATCATCTTCAATACACAACGACTACCAGCATGCTTTGGATTTAGTTCAAAAAAATTATGAAGTTTTTGATTTTGATTCTCAAAAAGCAATTAAGGCTTTAAAACTTGCAGATATCGTGATTGGTAGAGCCGGTGCGCACACTATTTATGAATTGGCAGTACTTGGAAAAAAATGTATCCTAATTCCTATCCCTTGGGTGTCGCATAATGAGCAGTTGATTAATGCCCAGATGTTGGAAAATTCTGGTTTGGCAACAGTTATTCCAGAAGATAAATTAAATGGCGAGCGAATATTGATGGCTCTACAAGATATTCAGAAAAGAAAGATTCAAGCTTTAAATCTACCCCTTGATGCTACAAAAAAGTTAGTTGATCTGATTAATTCCAATTTTAATTAAATGAACCTTCCCAAATCTAAATATTTTGTCTTTGGTAAGAAGCAAATTTTGATAGGAGCTATATCGGTTTCTTTTATTATTTCCTTTTTAACAATTGCTAATCATTTTAATTTTTTTGTAATTAAAAAAGTTGAATGCTACACCCAATTCGGAAATTGTCCGGATACGTATTTATCAAAACTTGATAATTTGATCCATCAACCGATCTTTTCTAGTGATACCAGAAAAATTACCAGTTCTCTACTATCTTCTTTTTCGGAAATAGATAAGTTTGATATCTACAGACGAATTCCTTCAGTGTTGGTGATCAGCGTTAGATTGAAAAGTCCGATTGGCGTAGTCTCGTCGAAAGTATTAGGTGCAAAATCTCTGATGATTGACGATTCGGGAAAAGCCTATTTATCGATAGAAAATTCATCCTTACCGGCTTTAATTATTTCAGATCCTATTATCGAGGGGGATACTTTGCCAGCATTACAAACAGCTGCTTTAAAAATTATCACTAAAGTTTCGTTAATGACCGAGAAAAGAGTCTATGGTCAACTTCAGAATAATATGTTAAACATCAAATTAGGAAATGATACTGAAATCATTATCGATGTCACAAATTCAGCAAATTGGGAATCCTCTTTACATTTGCTTCTCTCCAGAAGTAAAATAACAGGCAACACGATGCGCAAAATAGATTTAAGGTTTAATAACCCCATAATTACTTATTAATAATTTATGGCCAAAAGTAAAGTTACCGCAGCTCTCGATATAGGAAGTTCAAAAATTGCCTGTCTGATAGCCCAAGCCCGTGATGATGATTCCGGTAAATTACATATTATAGGAGCGGCCTCTTCTATTTCCAAAGGTATCCGAAAAGGGCAAATAGTAAATATCGATGAAGCGGTAGATAGTATTGTAGAGGCAGTGGAATCGGCAGAACGCATGGCCGGTTTTAATATTGCCAAAACTTGGGTTTCTGTTGACGGAGCGCATATTGCCTCGCAAAACAGTCAGGGAGTGGTAGCGGTGTCAGAACCTCAAGGGGAAATTGGAACAGAAGATGTAAGAAGAGTTTTAGAAGCAGCCAGAGCAGTCTCGTTACCTTCATCATCTGAAATAATTCATGTTATTCCCAAGAGTTATATTGTAGACGGTCAAGAGGGGGTAAAAGATCCCATCGGAATGACGGGGGTGCGTTTGGAAGTGGAAACTCATATTGTGACGGGCGCATCTACGGCTATCAAAAATCTCACCAAGTGTGTGGCCGAAGTGGGTTGTGACGTCTCGGGCATTGCTTTTGGCGGATTGGCATCCAGTATGTCTACTTTATCTGATACAGAAAAAGAATTGGGCGTAGTATTGGTTGACATAGGAGGTGGCACCTCTGACATAGCCATTTTTGTGGAAGGCGCTTTGGCATTCTCATCTGTTTTACCAGTCGGAGCCAAAAATGTAACTAATGATTTGGCCATCGGTCTGAGAATTTCTCTGGAGAGCGCAGAAAAGATCAAAATATTTTTAGGAAATTATAAATCAAAAGATAAAGAGGATGATATTAGTTTGGAGAGTTTGAATTTACCCGAAGAATTAAAATCGGTTTCCTACAAAACTTTAGTAGAAGGAATAATTAGACCCAGACTGAACGAACTTTTTCAGTTGATTGGCGGGGAAATAAAAAAGAGTGGGCTGGCAGGACTTACTCCGGCCGGATTGGTAATTTGTGGAGGAGGGGCTTTAACCACGGGAATTATCGAATCTGCCAAACGGACATTAAGTATGCCAGTGCGGATTGGATATCCGGTAGACATCACCGGCCTTATCGACGATATTGAAAATCCCAGTTTTGCTTCGGCCGTTGGGCTATTGAGATTGTCTCTGGAAGGATCTGAACAACGGGAATCCGGATCCTCAATTTTTAAAAATACACTTAGTAAATTACCCATGAAAGGTATGGTGGGAAAGCTTGGAGATTTATTTAAGTCTTTACTGCCATAGACAGCCCTGTTAGAATCCAAGTGATTTTCCTCCGACTGCCCCGGAAGTGTATTTCAAAAGTATGGCATTAGTTAAACCAGATGTAGGACGATTTGCAAAGATAAAAGTTGTTGGGGTGGGTGGAGGAGGAGGCAATGCCTTAAATTCCATGATCGCCTCAGGCAGTATTGTGGGTGTGGATTTTATAGCCGTAAACACTGACGCTCAGGTTCTTTTAACCAATCAATCTTCGATCAAGCTGCAAATTGGAGACAACTTGACCAAAGGTTTAGGAGCAGGAGGAAATCCTGAAGTGGGAGCTCAGGCGGCCGAAGAGTCCCGCGAAAAGATCAAAGAGTATCTCATGGATACTGACATGATATTTATTACGGCGGGTATGGGAGGCGGAACTGGTACCGGAGCCGCTCCAATTATTGCGGGAATTGCCCGCGAATTGGGATCACTGACCGTAGGTATTGTCACCAAGCCTTTTGCTTTTGAAGGAACCAGGCGGATGGTGAATGCTGAAGAAGGAATAGAAAATCTCAAGGCCAATGTTGATACTCTAATTGTTATTCCCAATCAAAGACTCTTGGACGTAGTGGATCGTAAAATGACTCTTTTGGAGTCCTTTAAAGTAGTTGACTCAGTTTTGACCCAAGGAGTGCAGGGGATTTCGGACATTATTACTCAGCCAGGACTTATAAACGTTGATTTTGCCGATGTGAAGTCCATTATGAGTGATGCAGGATCAGCTTTGATGGGAATTGGTAGTGGGGTGGGAGAGAATCGAGCTCAAATGGCAGCCAGAGCCGCGGTGATGTCTCCACTTCTGGAAGTATCAATAGAAGGCGCCAAGGGAATTCTATTTAATATCATAGGCGGTCCGGACATGACCATGTCCGAAGTGGACGAAGCAGCCAAGATTATTGCCGATGCCGCAGATGCAGATGCCAATATTATCTTTGGAGCGGGGATCAACGACAGGTTAATCGATCAGATGAAAATCACGGTTATAGCGACTGGTTTTGATGAGACCCGATCCAGGCTGGTAAATATGGTATCCCGTACCCGGCCGGTGCCTCCTCAAAATACTGGTTTTAATGTAGGTATTGTCAGCGAAAAACCACCTAAAGAAGAATCAAAAGTTGAGCCCATGACCTACGAAGAAAAAGTGGAAACCCTCCCCGACAGTCAAAAGGAAACCATTACTGACGACTGGGACATCCCGGCGTTTTTAAGACAAGGAAGATAGGTAATAAATTATGCCAAACTCAATAGAAGCAAAAGCACAAACAACCGAAATGAAAAATGTTGCTTTTGTTACATTTATCGCTGGAGAACTAGGTGTAATTATTGGAGCAGGTTTGGAATTATTCGTCATAATGAGTAATTTAGCGATGGAAAAAGTATTTTTAGCACTAGCCCCTGTGGTATTGGGGACAATACTTATAGTTCTCGGATCTGCAAAAGCGAGAAAAGCTGCAAAAATGGAACAAAAGGTTATATAGTTTTGAGACAAGGGAGGTGAAATAATGTTTACAGAAATAAAAAACTTTTTTGAAAAACATCCAGTTACCGCTTTTGGTGTCTGTGGTCTAGCTTTGGGAACTTTAGTTGGTCTTATGGGCGGAAAAGAGGCAGCTCCTGTTGTCGGAGTAGTCACATTTTTTAGTGTTGCCATGGGATTATTAGGACTTACACCTCAATTGTCGTCAAAATAGACAAGCAAATGGTCAAGAGGCTAGAATTTCTGCTAAAATTGATTCATGGCGTTTAAAGCAGTTTCATCGAATGTAGACTTTGTGGCTTTGGAAGAAGAAAAGAAAAGAAATATTGACTCTTTTAAGGAGTCTCCTTTAAGGTCACTCCATGTCCAAAAGCAGAGTAGAAACTTCATTCAGTGATTTTTCTTCATATTCGTTGCTTTCCACAAATGCCTGATAAGAGTTGATCCCGGATTTAGCAAAATAAGTTAAGACTTCTTCTGGTTTTACCCACTCCTGCCTTATGAAACCCAAGTAATTGTTATACGATGAAGGTCGCGGAGATTCTTTTAAGGTGACTCCTTTCGAGAGTGGATTACGATGAATATAGCGGGATAAGTGTAATAATTGTTCATTTGATTCAACCAAGACCGCTTTATACGCATCCTGAAATAAACCACCCACCCTTTTGTCATGCTTCCGATTGAAATATTGCACATAGCGGGTTGACAGAGACCGCATGAATTTTTCAATGGATCTTTCTCTATTCTGTTTAACAAGAAAATGAAAGTGATTCGGCATCAGACAATAAGCCAAAAGCATTATTTCATTGTAAAAATTATTCATCCTTATCAGTTTTGCCGCTTCTGCCTTCTGATTCACACTTGATTCCGGGTCAACTAACACCTTAGTCAATTCATCAGTGTCTTTCGGAGTTAGGTATTCCTTCAGGTAGGACAAAAACACCGACTCATCTTGTTTATCGGTAAAAATAACTCTCTTTTCTACTCCCCGGTTGTATATATGGTAATAACCATTTTCTAAGTAGGGTTTAAGTATGTTTCTGGATGGCATACCAAAAGGATACTCTTTTAAGGAGACTCCTTTCAAGAGTCACCGTGACAAAGTAAGCTGTGATTGTTACAATTAAGCCATGACGTTTAAAACGGTTTCATCGAACGTGGATTTTCCTGAGCAGGAAGAAAAAATACTGCAGTTTTGGAAAGAAAACAAGATTTTTGAGAAATCTATTGAAAATCGCCCTACAGATAAAACTTGGACCTTTTTAGACGGACCGCCGTTTGTAACCGGTATGCCGCATTATGGAACTTTGCTGTCTAGTATTCCTAAGGATTTGTACGGCAGATATTGGACAATGAAAGGATATCGGGTCCGGCGTGTTTGGGGTTGGGACGGACATGGATTACCTATAGAAAACAAAGTAGAGACCAAATTGAAAATCACCAGAAAGAAAGATATTGAGGAAAAAGTCGGGGTCAAAAAATTTATTGATGAATGCCTCTCGTTTGTTCAGACTATGTCTAGTGAGTGGGAATGGTACGTTGAACATATCGGTAGATGGGTAGATTTTAAAAACGCTTATAAAACTTGGGATAAACCATACATGGAATCGGTAATGTGGGTATTTAAACAAATATATGAGAAGGGGTTGATCTATAAAGGACTGCGGGTTTCTCTGTATTGCCCCCACTGCTCCACGCCAATAGCCAATTTTGAAGTTTCCATGGACCCGGATAATTACAAAGAAGTGACCGAACCGTCCAATGTGTACAAATATAAATTAATTGGAGAAAAAGACACTTATATTTTGGCTTGGTCTACTACACCTTGGAACAAACTAGTCACCCCAGCACTGGCCGTTAACCCCAAACTAGATTACGTCAAAGTAAAACAAGGGTCTGAAAATTATATTTTGGCTAAATCTACCCTTAAAATTCTAAAATCTGATCCATATGAAATTCTGGAAGAAATTAAAGGAAAAAATTTGGTAGGCAGGAGTTTTGAACCGCATTACGATTTTTACAAAATTGATCCTGGAAAAAGAGCTTTTGTAATTATTCCTGGAGATTTCGTCACCGACGAAGATGGAACTGGAGTAGTGACTATCGCAGCTTACGGAGAGGATGATTTAGATGCCATGTTAAAAGAGAATATTCAGATAATATTACATGTCGACGATGAGGGGAAGCTCAAGTCTTTTGTACCCAAATGGGCGGGCAGATACTATTCGGATATCAATTCCGAGGTAAATGAGGATTTGAGTCAGAGAGGATTAATGTATAGAGAAGATTCTCATATCCATACTATACCCACCTGTTGGCGTTGTCATACTAGACTGCTTTATGCTCCCCAGGATGCCTGGTATATAGATGTACAAAAGCTTAAACCATTAATGGAGAAGACTAATCAGGATGTAAATTGGTATCCAGAGCATTTCAAATCCGGACGTTTTTTAAAAAGCATGCAGATGGCACCCGATTGGTGTATTTCCAGAAGTCGTTATTGGGGTTCACCGGTTCCTGTTTGGGAATGTGAATGTGGGAAACGTTACGTACCGGAATCAATTGCCGATTTAGAAAAAATGAGTGGATCAAAGGTGACAGGACTTCATAAACCGGAGATTGATGAAATATATATAGGATGTGATTGTGGAAAAAAAGCTAAGCGCGTTTCTGAAGTTTTAGACAGTTGGGTAGAAGCGGGTTCTGCTTCGTTTGCCGAGAGACACTTTCCCTTTTCAGGGGATAAGCTGAAAGATTTTTTTCCACCCGATTTTATTGTGGAATACACTGGTCAAATTAGGGCTTGGTTTTATGTCTTACATGTCATCACAAACTCTCTGTATGAATCCAAGGCGTTTAAGAACGTTGCTGTAACCGGAGTGATTCTAGGAACAGATGGCCGAAAAATGAGTAAAAATTATGGTAATTTTCCAGATCCCAAAGAAATGCTTAAAAAGTATGGAGGGGATGCTCTAAGGATGTATTTGATGGGCAGTCCGGTTATGAATGGTGAAGACATTATAATTTCAGAAGAAGAATATCGAACTCAAGTTAGAAGTACGTTGCTTATTCTTTGGAACGTATATAACTTCTTTATTACCTATGCCAATTTAGATAATCCTGAATTTAAAAACACAAAAATACAAACCTCAGTACTAGATCAATGGATTTTAACTACTTTGGAAATTCTCACGACCAAAGTAACAGAATATTTGGAAGATTACAATTCTGTTTCCGCAATAGAAGAAATTAAAAGATTTATTACAGACTTATCGACTTGGTATATTAGAAGAAGCCGCGACAGAATAGGGCCAACTGTTGAAAATGGAACAGATAAACAAGCCTTTTATATTACTTGTCATCGTGTGTTGACTCAATTGTGTCAACTTTTGGCTCCGTTTACGCCGTTTATTTCCGAAGAAATATATAAAAATCTCACGGGGGAAGAATCGGTTCATCTTTCTAGTTGGCCTAAATCTACTAAGTTGAGTAAAGAAGATATTCAGTTGGTTGAAGACATGAAAATTGTGCGCAAAATAGTGGAAATGGGGCTGTCTGAACGCAAAAAATCTGGAATAAAAGTGAGACAACCACTACGAGCTTTGACCGTCAATGCTCAATGCTCAATGCTCAATGCTCAATTGATTCAATTAATTAAAGACGAATTAAATATTAAAGAAGTGGTGTGGAACAAGGGAGATGAATTAGCAGTGACTTTGGATATTAAGTTGGACCCGGAATTGGAAGCCGAAGGTAAAATGCGCGAATTGGTCCGTCAAGTTCAGGATTTGCGCAAAAATTCAAATGCAAAGTTAGATCAACTTATAAATCTGACCATCAGCGAAACACTCTCTGAACCGTTATTATCTCAACTCAAAAGACAAGCTCTTGTTAAAGAGGTTAAGATAGGGAATGAACTCTCGCTCGAACTTCTTTGATCTGTATTTATTGATCCCGGCGGTTATCTTGTCAATTTTAAGTTTGGTAATTTTGAGAAGTATAGCTCCAGGACAATTTTTGTTGCAAGCAATTTTCTTAGGAGTAAGCGTGATTGCTTATATTTTTGTGTCTCTTACCGACTACAAAATATTTTTTGCCCTATATTTACCAATTTATATAATCAGTATCATTTTTCTTTTGACCCCGTTTGTATTTGGTATTCATAGCCGGGGTGCGTTACGTTGGTTGCAGTTTGGTATCGTTTCGATTCAACCGTCAGAATTAATTAAACCGTTTTTGTTAATTGCCTTCACGGTTGCGGCTACCAGACTAAAATTACCCTATTTATTGGGGCTATTTATTCTTCCCGCCCTGATAATTTTTTTTCAACCGGATTTGGGAACATCACTGGTAATTTTTGTGGGATGGTTAACTATCTTTCTGACCAAATTGTCCCGGCGTTGGATTACGACTGTGGTTTTGCTTTCACTTCTTCTAATGCCATCGGGATGGTTTTTGCTTAAAGATTATCAAAAAGACCGCATCCTTTCTTTTGTAAGTCCTTACAGTGATCCCTTGGGGAAAGGTTATCACGTTATTCAATCTACTATTGCTGTGGGGTCTGGCCAATTTTTTGGCAGGGGACTTGGGCATGGGACACAGTCTCAACTCAAATTTTTACCCGAGCATTACACCGATTTTATTTTTGCCTCACTTACCGAAGAGTTGGGATTTGTGGGCGGCTTCTCTGTAATTATTTTATATGCCATTATTTTAGTTAGAATCTATCAACTTTCTCGGAATACCCCCGACCCGGCAGCTGCTCTATTTTGTCTAAGCAATTTGGCACTTTTGACGTTTCAGATTTTTATCAATATGGGAATGAATATGGGACTTACACCCATCACCGGAATTACTCTGCCGTTTCTATCTTACGGGGGTTCGTCCTTGCTCTCTTTGGCTATAAATTTTGGAATACTTACCTCTATTTCCCGGGAAACCAAGACCTCCTCCTCCTTACAAATCAGATAGCCATTGTCAAAACGCCTATTTTTTGAGTATAATCACTCCCTGTATGCAAGCTGTAGTTAAATTTGGACCCACCCAATACCTGGTAAAAGAAGGCATGGAACTTCTGGTAGCGCGGAATGCCAAGCTGGAATCAGTACTTTTGGCCTTTGATGGGGACAAGGTTCTAATCGGCGATCCCACTCTTTCTGATGTCAAAGTGAAATATGAAGTGCTGGGCGAAACTAAGGGAGATAAAGTCAGAACCTCTAAATTCAAAGCCAAAAGCCGCTATCACAAAACCGTTGGAATAAGACCTGTCTTTACTAAATTAAAAATAACTGCTATAAGCTAGTTGCTAGCATTTTTATATGGCACATACCAAAGCCGGTGGGTCTACACGTCAAAAAGGTAATCGCAGAGGCAAACACATGGGGGTGAAGATTTATGGCGGTCAGAAAGTAAATGTTGGTGAAATCGTGATGCGTCAGCGTGGATCAACTTATCATCCGGGAGAAGGTATGAAGCAGGGACGTGATTTTACTTTGTATTCTCTCAAAAAAGGCCTGATTCAATTTATTAAGCGTTCAGGTCGTCAATTTATTACCGTAAAATGAACCAACAAGTTATAGATTTAGAAATCGATTCCCTTCAAGCAAATCCCCTGCAACCCCGTGGCATCATTACCCCCGAATCGTTGGTGGATTTGGTGGATTCAATCCGTCAACACGGAATTTTAGAGCCATTGGTGGTGGCCAAAACTCCGGCGGGGTTTCAAGTAATTGCCGGAGAAAGACGTTGGCGGGCCAGTAAATTAGCGGGACTTAAAACTGTCCCCGTAATTATTAAGGAAACCTCTCCTCAAGGAATGCTGGAAATGGCGATTGTGGAAAATGTTCAGCGCTCCGATTTAAATCCCATAGACCGGGCTAAAGCTTTCGACCGTTTGATGTCTGAATTTGGTTTGGGAAATAGCGAAATTGCTCAAAAAGTCGGTAAAAGTCCGGCTTATGTTAGTAATTCGCTGCGGCTGTTGCAGCTTCCTGATGCTCTCAAAGATGGATTGTTATCGGGACTTATTACTGAAGGTCATGCAAGAGCTTTGGCCGCCATTGAAGATGGCCGGCAGATAATAGAAGCGTACAAGATTATTTTACGGGAATCGGGGTCTGTACGCCGGGCGGAAGAATTGGCGCGTAAGATGCGGGCCATAGCCGGGACGCGGCCCATTAATCCAGCAGCCAGGCCACCCCACGAGGTGAGTGAAGAAATAGACCGTCTGCGTTTGGAAATGGAAGACGCCTTGGGTGGTAAAACGATCAGCCAAACCAGACTTTCCCGGTCAAGAATAGAGACCCGGGTAACCTTTATTCTAAAGGGAAGTTTGCAAGATACTGAGGACAGACTTCAACGGATATATAAGGGACTGAAGCAGAATTAAAACGGGTATTTAGCATGGGGAATTATCTCCGCAGCAGACGGTGGCCAATAGCGTACCCAAGCTTTTCCTACGATCGAACTTCTAGCGATTGGTCCCCATTCGCGTGAATCAGACGAAAAATTCCGGTTGTCTCCAAACACCATGTAATAACCTGGGGGAATCGCATAAGGCACACCATCTCTCAAAAATGATTTTTGTACGGTTTGTAAATTTAAGGGCAAATATGTTTCGGGGAGTTTGCGGCCATTGATATACACAAATCCACTCTTAACTTCAATGGTTTCACCGGGCATACCAATAATTCTTTTGATAAAGTCAGCATTGTTGGGCGGAGGGGCATGGAAAACAATCACGTCTCCTCTTTTGGGAATACCTTTTTCGTAAGAAATTTTGTCGGTCAGAATATATTCTTGGTCATGGAAATTGGGGTACATGGAACTTCCGTCCACTTTGTGAGGTTGGAACAGAAATAGATAGATAGTCATGAATATGGCAAAGGCCATGACTATCGGTTGCAAAGCATCCAAAATCACCGAACCACGACGATTCTTAAGCATAAGAAGATTATGCGTATTATGTTAAAATTTGTCCAGTAGGACGATTGGCTCAGCTGGTTAGAGCGGTGCATTCACATTGCACAGGTCGGGGGTTCGAGTCCCTCATCGTCCACCACAACATGACTAGTAACACAACTGATCCACAAAATGAAGTATTTGACATTGTTAATGAAAATGATGAAGTGGTTGGCGAGGCAACAAGAGGTGAAGTTCATCAAAATCCAAAATTAATTCACAGAGTCATGCATATTTGGATACTTAACGATAATGGAGAAATTCTTATTCAACAAAGAAGCTTGACTAAAGACAAAGATCCGGGGAAGTGGGACATATCTTGCGGAGGACATGTTCAAAAAGATCATGACCCAGAAATAACAGCAGGACGGGAGTTGCAGGAAGAGCTTGGAATTAAAGCTAATTGTAAATTCATATCGAGATTTATTGAGAAGTTACCAGATCAGACTGAAATGGTTAATCTTTACTACGCAATCCACAATGGACCTTTTGACTTTTTAAAAGAAGAAATTAATCAACTTAAGTTCTTTACAAAAGAAGACGCATTGAGATTTATAGAATCAGATCCCCAGGCAAGTTACTTTAGTAAAAAAGAAATTCCTTTGGTTTTTGAGTTTTTGTCAAAAAAACCCTCATCGTCCACAGAATCGTGTTAGAATACACAATCTAACATGACTGAACTAAATAATAACACTCCTACGCCAGCCGTCACAGACGTCCCAGAAGTAGAAACACCCCTAGTTGATCTACGTCAGAAAATGTTTGATAGAGCATTTGAAATTGTAAATAAATGGCGTAAGGCAGGAATGGATTTTGAAGAATTGAGAGTAAAAGCCTACTGGCTTATAACACATCAATAGTTCCAAACTTCGGCAAAAGTTACGAAACAGTCTCAGAGTATAATAAGTTTTAATTACCATGGACTATTTTGATAAAACCGCCGCAAAAATAAAAAATAGAATTAGAAATTTGGTGGGAAGGTTCGATGGATTTATCCGGAGGCTAGTAGAACCATGGTATTTATTTCCCCTTAAACTACTCACCTTCTCCGCTTTCTACTTGGTAAAGTTTTTAATCAAAATTTTAATTGCCTTTATCGGCCTGATTATTGATTGTTTGGTGTTTCCATTTAAAAGTTTGAAAAATTTTTTGAAATCCTTTGTGATTATAGCTATAGGTTTGTATCTGGTGGCCTCGCTATTTGTGATTGCCGATTATTTACGTACCCAATATGGCTGGTATGGAAAGTTTTTATGCCAATATGGAACAAGAGACAAACTGCAAAATTCCATTGTCCGGATAGTGGGCGGATATTCCGAAGGATCGGGATTCTTTATTGCTCCCGATCAGGTAATTACCAACTTCCATGTAATAGCCGATGAACCCAGTCCCAAAATAATTTTTGCGGACGGAAAATTTGTTACACCGGTAAAAATCGTGGGAGACAAAAATGTTGATTTGGCAATTTTGTTTGTGCAAAAATCATACCCCGATCTGGTTTTCCCACTACCGGATAGTATTGAACTCCTGGCAGACGAACCGTTGATTTCTGCCGGATATCCATGGGGAACGGATTTAACCGGAAAAGATACCCTTCTGAAAGGCAGGTTTGTAGACTTTAGAAAGTCCAGTCAAACACCAATCGACTATCTACAGTCGGATATCAATTTGGTTCCGGGTATGAGCGGTGGCCCGCTAGTGGATCAATGTGGGCAGGTAGTGGGAATTAATACTATGGGGGTAGCCGGACTGTCTTTGTTTATCAATGCCGGCTGGGCAAAAACTGTCATACCTGGTTTTACCGACCAGAATATTACCAAGATAAATGTTGATCCGTCCAAATCACCCGAAGATGCCGTAAGGGCTTATTACACATATCTCAAAGCCCGGCGCATGGAAGACGGTTTTAATTTACTGAGCCGTGAGTATCTGCAAAAAACCAATTTTGAGGAATGGACCAATAGGTTTACGGATATATTAGATGTAGATGTGATCAAATCCGAGAAATATTTAAATACCACAGATACCGCTTTTGTAAAATTTTCCACCAAAAATTGGGTAAATGGGGAGTCAGTTTTGCATTATTACGAAGGTACCTGGACCATGGTTAAAGAAGATGGAGTATACAAAATTCAAAAAGGAAAAATTCTGGAAGTGGATAATCCGGAATGGGAATGGTTTTATAATTAATTTATAAAAATTCGATAGTTCCAAACTTCGGCAAAATCCCACTAAACTTCTCCTCTTTATACAAAACCTCCCCATTATTTCTCACCTGTATCACAATCAACTCACTCTGGAACTTTTTAGGATTAAAAATATATTTATACCTTCCTATTGAGGGATTAATCACCGATGCCACCCCATTGGTATCTAGTTTAGTTTTTCCCTTGGTATCAGTAAGTACCAGTCTAGCGTTGTCTCCTATCACGACCAAAGCAGACTTCGGTTCCTGAGAGGCTGCAACCAGAATAGATGGGGTTGCTATATCTAGTAGATCTAAAATTTGATTCACACCATCCGTAGAACTAATTATTCCTAAATGTGTACCATTAATTTGTCTGTTATCAAATCCCGATAGAGAACTATTTGATGCCAAAACTACACCGTCTCCCTGATCCGTCCCTTCTTTGTTTACAGGTCTCCCATCTTCCCAATCACCCCGGAAAGCGTCATTTTTTGATCTGTCTTTAACTGTGATGTTCTGAAGTGTATTATTACCAATTCCTGACAATGTTCCCACATGGACTCCATAGTTTTGAAAACTAGTTGGCTGCCAATTGTTTTTTGCAGACATCGAACTTACAGGTATCATGCTCCCACTACTTTTATTTTTTAAATAATTATCAATCGGAAGTAAGTTGTGAATCGATGGCCAATAGGTTTGAATTACTTGTCTGTCGGTTTTATTTGCAAAACCACATCTTTTTATAAATAAAGTGGCCGCTATTTTTGTAAGCAGGTCATTATCCCAAATTTCTCCTCCAGACCAGGCTGGATATGAAAGCGCAGAACCCCGGTGTGGTGAACCAATAGTGATAAGATCGGTGAGTTTGTTATCATTTCCAGATGTTTCTAGATAGGCTCTTCCCAAAAGCCCTCCCATACTATGTCCAACTAGCGAAAATTTTCCACTCAGTCCGTTGATAAAATTGCGGAAAACAGATTGATTATTTGGTATCTCCTTTCTCCAATCATAATTAAACACATCCACCTCAACTCCAGAAGCATTTAAAGTCGAAATTAGAGGTTGATATATTCCAGCTGCGAAACTGGACATTGTCCATCCACCTTCATATCCATCCGATTTACAATTTAGTAGAGCATCGGCGTTCCAACTGGCTCCCATTCCAGGAATTAAAATGACTTTTTTAGGGAGTGCAGGAGTTGGGGAAGGAGTTGGGGAAGGAGTGGGAAGAGGCACTTCAATATTCAACTTAGCCCTCCAAACTCTGTCTTCGTAACCTAAAGTATAACCTCCAGTTAAATATAGATATCCATTTGCTGCTGCGAGTGATCCACAACAATGATTGATCGGTAACAAATTAATGCTGGTATTCCAAGAAGGTATAGTTCCTGTACTGTCGATTTGGGTATAATACACTGAATTGCTAAGCACCCCTCCATTAATTACTCCACCTGCTACAATAATATAATCTCCATACATAATAACTCCAGCCGCTCTAAGGGTTTTTGGTAACGAAGTCATATTGGTCCACGAACTTAAAGATCCACCAGGATTCGTTTTTGCTCTCAGAACAGAATTAGTCACTCCTCCACTATTCCATCCTCCAATAATATATACATACCCGTTGTATGACACCATTCTGTGGTCCCACCTTGCGTCGGGTAAATTACTTGTAGTATTCCAAACTCCTAAAGTCCCATCTGGGTTAATCAACGAGAAATAAACTTTGTTAGAAGCAGTGCCGGGTCCCTCTATATCAGTCCAGCCACCAGAAAAATAAATATAATTTCCCACTATTGTTGAGGCTCCTTTTGACAATCGTTGTGGTAAGAGAGTTGTAGATGACCAATGAGAAATGTCACCATTACTGTCTATTTCACCCCAAATGGAAAAATTCTTTGAAGTCTGTGGTGGATATTGAGTTCTCCCAAGTAAGTATACTCGATTGGATTTATTTGCCATTGAGTGCCAATATGAATTTTGTGGAAGACCAACCGGTTCGTTAATCCAGCTTCGCAAGGGAAGTGTTAATTCAGTATTTAATTTTTCTACGAGAGAGAAGTTATCATAAGTAGAGCCACCAAAGTTTATTAAAAAATTATTAAAACCCAAAGTTTGATGATTAGCAGTTTGTCGTGTTAAAGATACATCAGTAGACCAAGTGTCAATAGGATCCAATGCGGACAATGCTCTTGGGACGAAAAGAAGAAACTGAGTTAAAATAATTAAAACAAATCCAGAAGACATTCTGAATTTTTCCATTAACTAATTAATACATGAATTTTTAATTGTGTCAATATGATAAAAATATAAAACAAAACACATTTTTGTGTTTATTTCTAAGCTTTACAACTTATAATAGTTTATAAATTAATTACAAATTAAAACATGACCATTTTGTTTTTGGTTAGACTTTATAAACCACATATTGGAGGTGTAGAAGAACATGTCGAAGGAGTCAGTAAAAATTTAATAAATAGACATAATATAAAAATTATTACAGAAAAGTTCGATTCTACTCTGAAAGATTTTGAGATTATAGATGGAATAGAGGTTTATCGTATTAACCCCGGGAATAAATGGCATACTTGGGTAGAAATGTTTAAATTATTTAATTTATTAAATAGTGCGGACATTATTCATGCTCATGATGTATATTTTTGGATTATTCCTTATAAATTATTACATTGGACTAAAAAAACGTTTATTACTTTTCATGGTTGGGAAGGAGTTTATCCGATACCTTGGAAAAACAAATTGCAGCATACAATTGCTGAAAAATTATCACGGGGAAATATTTGCGTTGGAGATTATTTGATCAAATGGTACGGGACAAAACCCGATTTTGTCACATATGGCGCCGTTTAAAAAGAAAAGAGTCCTATTTTTAGGAAGACTGGATACTGATACTTGTTTTGAAACTTGTTTGAGATATGTAAAAAAAATAAAAGCTGATTTGATAATTGCAGGAGATGGTCCATTGCGAAAATTGGTACCTGATAACGCCATTTTTTTGGGGTGGATTAAAAATGTACAAAAAGCTATCAAAGAAAGCGACATAGTATTCACAACTGGATATTTGGGTATGCTGAAAACATATATTCAAAGAAAACCTATACTGATTGGTTGGACAAACCCAGTTAAAGAAGATTCTCTAAAAATGCACCCCATGTATGAAAAAAACACAGACGAATGTTTTCGTTGGGCCAAAAAACAAACTTGGCAAAAGTTGGCGGATATGTATGAAAAACTATGGCAAAAGTGAAAGTAAGTATTGTCGTCACCGTTTTTAACGAAGAAAAAACTATAAAAAGTTTATTAGATGTGTTGTGCAAATTTCCCGCCGAAATAATCATTGTCGACGGAGGATCTACCGACAAAACATGGAATATTTTAACTAATTATATTTCCCCGCTTAGATTAAGAGGGGATAAAGGGGTGATACTTAAAATAATTCAGGGCAAATACAATCGTTCCCAAGGCAGAAATATTGGAGTAACGAAAGCCAGGGGACAAATAATTGCTTTCACCGATGCCGGCTGCATCCCCGAACCTAATTGGCTCGAAGAGATAACAAAACCCTTTTATAAAAAACTCCCCTCTACTAGATTAGGAGAGGGGCGAGGGGTGAGGTATTCGGAAGTGCAAGTGGTTAGTGGTTATTATCGCGGTCTCCCTAAAAACATTTTTGAGAAGTGTTTGGTGCCGTATGTCTTGGTGATGCCGGATAAAATTCCTGACGAATTCTTACCATCCACCCGCTCCATGGCTATTACCAAAGAACTGTTTATAAAGTCAGGGGGATTTGACGAAAGATTGTGGCACAACGAAGATTATGCTTTTGCCCATAAATTAAAAAATATGGGCGTAAATTTTTATTTTGCTTCCAAGGCAGTGGTCGGATGGATGCCCCGTAAGGATTTAAAGAGTTCTGCTTGGATGTTTTTACGGTTTGCGATAGGGGATGCCCAAGCCGGAATTTTTAGGCCCAAAATAAAAATACTGGCTATCCGCTATTACATATATTTCTTCTTAATATTTATAAACTCTTGGGCCTCGTTATTAATAGTTCCATATTTTATTTGGGCTATTTTTAAAAATTATAAATATGTCAAAAATATAGGTGCCTTCTTTTGGTTGCCAGTGCTACAATTGACTTCTGATATCTGTGTATTGTTTGGTACCATTGTTGTCCTGTTGTCCCGTGTGAAATGAACTATTTAAAAAAAACCATCTCCGGTTTATCTTGGACTTCGGCTTTGTGGGGCGCTATACGGATTTCTGCATTGCTGCGGATTGCCATTTTAGCCAGACTTTTGTCAATTGAAGCTTTCGGGGCTTTTGGAGTAGCTACACTTGTTTTGTCCCTTTTGGAAATTCTTACAGAAACCGGCATCAACCCTTTTTTGCTTCAGGAGGGAGAAGATTACAAAAAATATTTAAACACCGCTTGGGTAGTATCTATTTTTAGAGGAGTTCTAATCTCACTTCTGTTAATAATAGTTACTCCATTTGTGGCTGACTTTTTCAAAATTTACTCATCAGTTCCGTTATTATACATAGCCAGTCTTATCCCCCTCATCCGCGGCTTTATCAACCCCGCCTGCATCAAATTCCAAAAAGAACTGCAGTTTCACAAAGAATTCTATTACAGATTTAGCATCGTCACCATCGAAATTCTATCTTCAATAATAATAGTCTGGTTTATGAGAAACGCTTCCGGCATGGTCTGGGCCCTGGTGGTATCGGCGGTTGCTGAAGTTGTTCTGTCATTTTTGTGGATTCGTCCCCGCCCCGTATTTTCTTTCAAATTGGACCAGGTAAAGCAAATATTCAACCGGGGAAAATGGATGACTGGATTTGGCATTCTCGATTACGCATTTAGCCAGGGTGACAATATTGTGGTGGGTAAAATGTTGGGCGCCTCGGCTCTGGGCCTATATCAAAATGCTTACAAGGTTTCCACTCTTCCGTTAACCGGCATCAACGACACATTTTACAAAGTCACTTTTCCGGTGTATGTGGACATGCTTAAAAATCCAAAGGCTGTGAAAATGGCAATTGTTAAACACATTGCGTTTGTTACTCCATTATTATTGGCTGTCAGTAGTTTGGTATTTATTTTCGCCAAACCCATCACTCTGGTTGTTTTGGGTTCCACATGGCTTGCTGTAGTACCCATAATCAAGGTTCTGGCTTTCTTAGGAGCCGCCCGGGGAATTTCGTTTGCTATGAATTCACTGTTTATGGCTTTGAAATTACAAAAATATGTCACAGTGCTTACTTTTGTCAATGTTGTAGGTTTATTTGCTACCATTTTTCCGGCAGTCAAACTTTATGGACCGGTTGGGGCTGGCGTGGCAGCTACGTTTGGAGCAGTTCTGGCTTTGCCATTCGCAGTATTTTTTGCCATTAAGTTAATCAGGACTTTATGAAATTAAATTTGGGTTGTGGAGATGATATCCGAGATGGATACATTAATATCGATGCTTTACCAAATTTAGGCGTGGATATGGTCTTCGACATCACTCAAAAATTGCCCTTTAAAACCAATTCTTGCGACGAAATAATTGCCCAAGACATTTTGGAACATCTAACCCGTGAGCAACTGCAATTTACTCTTTCTGAAATTAGCCGGGTGTTAATTATCGGTGGAATCGTGAAGATCAGAATACCTAATGTCGATGCAATCATAGAAAAGTTTTCTGATGATCCGGAAACCAGAAACCTCTTTATATATGGGGATTCACACAAAACCGGAATTTGGGGTGTGCATAAAGCTGGGTATACCCCAAAAACGTTTATTTCTTTATGCCGGTATAACGGTTTGATTTTATTGAAAGGGGACCCCTTTCAAGGCTCTGAAAGGGGTCCCCTTTCAGACACCAATTTTGAATTTGAATTCAAAAAATCAAATAGTGAAATAAAATTAAAAAAAATTTTATTTATTAATCAAACCTTGGGAATTGGTGGAGCTGAAACATTTAATACGTCGCTTCTAAATTGGTTCAAGACGAAAAATTTAATTATAAAATCGTATACCAACAATGACCGGTTCAACCAAATGTTGGGAGATTCACAAAAAATTCCGGTAGTTTTGGACATTGTGGGGAATTGGAAAGGGCTTTTCAAAGCCCTTATTTTATGGCCATACGGATTATTAATTTACATCAATATATTTTTGAAAAATCGCGATTGCGATGTTATCTTAATGACCGGTTTTATGGAAAAAATTATTATTACCCCGTTGGCAAAATTATTTAATAAACCTGTAATCTGGATAGAGTTTGGTCCGATGGAAACTTTATTTAACAGATTCTTTGGTTTTCCTAAATTTCTATATCGCTTGGTTAGCCAGTTACCGGATTTTGTAATTATGCCAACCGTTAATACCTACAAACATAACGTAGCTATCTGTCACATTCCTACTGCCAAAATCAAAATTATCCCCTGTGCAATTGAGAAACCAAAGAGTGTTAAATATAATCCCCAAAAAAATTTAGTAGTTTGCGTTTCCCGGTTGGAAAAAGGTAAAGGACAGGATTTGTTAATAGCATCATGGCCAAAAGTTTTGGAAAAATTTCCCGATGCAAAATTAAGAATAATCGGGGAGGGAGATTTTAAATTAAAATCTGGCAAAAATATTGTAATGACCGGTTGGGTTAAAAATGTTTGGGATGAATTGGAAAAAGCCAGCGTTTTGGTATTTCCTTCTGTTTGGCCACTGGAAGGATTTGGCTTGGTCATGATTGAAGCCATGAGTTTGGGAATTCCCGTGGTAGCTTTTAATCATGCACCAGCAAATGAAATTATTGATAACAATTCCGGAGTATTAGTTACGGATTTAAGTGATGGAATTATTAGTATGCTGCAAAAGCCAGTCACGGGAGGAATAAAAAGATTCAATGAAAATTACACTTTCGACATAATTGGATCCAAATACTTAGAAATATTTAAACAGGCAGTGTGTTTGTAGAGTAAAATAGAGATATGCTTACGGCAGTAGTATTAACTAAAAACGAAGAAAAGAATATTGAAAGATGTATTAATTCTTTGGGTTTTTGTAACGAAATAATAGTTGTAGACGACGAATCTACGGATGATACGGTCAAAATTACCAAGAATTTGGGTGCAAAAATACTCAGTCACAAAATGGTAAATTATGGCGATCAGCGCAACTGGGTATTGGACCAAATCAGATCCACCTGGGTTTTATTTGTGGATGCCGATGAGATCGTATCCAAGGAACTGGCAGGAGATATTCAAAAAGCCTTAATCAAAAATCAGGCCAATGGTTATTTGATTCACCGGGTAGATCACCTCTGGAACCATACCTTTAAATACGGAGACGTGGGTAATGTTTGGTTGTTACGTTTGGCCAGGCGGGGAGCTGGATTATGGAAAGGGGCAGTGCATGAAACTTGGAAAATTGATGGTCAGGTGTCAAAGCTTAAAGGAGATTTAAATCATTATCCCCACCCCACAGTGGTAGAATTTTTAAAACACATTAATAATTATTCCACTTTAAAGGCCGCTGAATTTCATGAGTCAGGCCGGAAAACTAATATTTTGGAAATAATATTTGCTCCGATCTGGAGATTTAAGTGTTTATATATTTTTAAACTTGGATTTTTGGACGGTACTGCAGGGTTTGTGCATGCCATGATGATGTCTTTTTATGTTTTTTTAACCGCCGGCAAGCTGTTTATGTATGATCGTCACCGCTAAAACTATCCACAAACTAATTGAAGACCGGGATTTCCGGTATGGAAATTCTTGTTTTTGGGTGGATGGGGTGAATTTTGTACACCAAGCCATAGAAAATCATTACGAAATAGTAAAGCTAATTTACGTTGAAGAAAAAATTGATACCGATTTCAAAAAAGAAGTTGTAAATAGTGTACCGAAGTCTTTACACCACCGCATGGATTTGCAGGAATATTCCACCATTTCCAGTAGAAAAGATATTCAAGGGGTAGGAGCGGTTATCAGAATGAAACATCAAAAAAATGTGGTTTTACCGGGATTGGGAGTAGTTTTGGAACATCCATCGATTCCCGGAAACATTGGCACGATCATGAGAACGTGTGCGGCTTTCGGGGTAAAGAATTTATATGTAATAGGCCCTTCTGGTGATCCATACAGTTTTGAGTCGGTCCGGGCCAGCATGGGGGCTATATTTCATATCAACTTGATTACTATGGAATCACATTTGAACTTCGACGATTCACACACCAACATTGCTACTTCTCTTCACTCCTCCGCTACCCTCCTAACCGAATACCGAGTACCTGATACCGAACACCAAATCTTAATCTGGTTCGGTTCCGAGTCGCGTGGCCTTACTCCTCAGTCGTTGCAAAAATGCCTGGTTCAATTGAAAATTCCTATAACATCGATTGTCGATTCCCTCAACCTTTCCGAAGCCGTGTGTATAGTATTGTATGAACTTGTTGCTCGTCATCAGTTGGCTTTGGGGTAATCTTTATAAATTTTCATTCTTTTCACCTGAGATACGCTTATCGCTTCTCGATATTGCAGTATTTTTTCTGTTCATCCTAAATCGTAAACAATTACTTCCCAAATATAGGCCATTACTCAAATCCATAACTGTGTTCGTTGTACTTGCCAGCATATCTTTGTTAATTGGTACTTTTAGATTCGGAATTCAAGCTGGTCTAGTGGGAGGACTATATTTACTCAGATGGATAATCTATTCTGTAATCTTCATCGCTTTGGGATCAAAAATTCAAATAAACAAATTGCGAGTTTTGGGTTTGGGAACTGTAATTTTGGGTATTCTCCAATACATATTGTATCCAGACATCAGGTGGTTGGCTATTGCGGACTGGGATCCTCATTACTACAGGGTGGTGAGTACATTTCTTGATCCAGGTTTCACGGGCATTATTATTGTTTTCACGATAATTTTATTTACTTTGAAACCAGTTCACAATAGAATACTTAACTTACTCATATGGTTTGTTTCTTATATTATTTTGGCACTTACATACTCCAGAGCTAGTTATCTAGCGTTTTTGGCTGCTTTTGCCTGGATATCGTGGCACAAAAAATCATGGAAATTATTTTTGGGAATAATTATGTTATCCATAGTTACTGTCTATTTACTGCCCAGATCTCCGGATGGAGAGGGAGTGAAACTGGAACGCACCAGCACCATTCTAGCCCGCATTGATAATTGGAAAAAAGCTTTTTCAATCTTTATTCATAATCCCATTACCGGAGTTGGTTTTAATACCTACCGCTATGCCCAAGGAATCGACCTCAAATCACATTCCGGCGCCGGAGCCGATTCTTCGCTCTTATTTGTGGCCGCGACTACTGGCATTTTTGGTCTGGCTGCCTATCTTTGGTATCTTCGTCGTCTCTACCTAAACCCTGACGCCTATACGCTACAGGCGACTATGGTCGCCGTGCTGACGCATAGTTTGTTTCTCAACTCGCTTTTTTATCCCGCCGTCATGTTGTGGATATCTCTTTTGATAATTGACTCTAATTCGCAGTTACCTTAATCTCCTTTTTAGTTTGATTGCCGGAGACGTCGGTGGCTGTAATAATGAGCAAATTTTCCCCATCATTTATTTGATACATAGTACTAAATTTACCTTGATAATTAACGATGATCACTCTGTCGTTAACCATAATTTTGGTTTGGGGTTTTGTAGATCCCGATATTAGGATTTTGGCAGGGCTGCCGCTTACGTGTTGGTTTTCGACAGGAGAATCCAGAGTCAGTTCCGGTCCCTTGCTGGAATAAGTCATATTTACATCTTTGGCGGGGGAGCTTTTGTTTCCGGCATCGTCAATAGCCACGCCAGAAAAAATATTATTTCCTTCGCTTAATGTGATTCCAACCAGCTCAAATGATCCATCAGCCCCAACCTTTATTTGACCTGCTGATTCTCCATTTTTGACCAAATAGACAGTAGAATTGGGTTCAGCCAGTCCTGAAATGGTTTGCACGGCGCTATTGGTAGCATCGTAAGCCAAAGTGATAACCGGAGAGACTGGGGCAATCAGGTCAGTTTTGTCCGGTACACCACCATTTTTTGAATTGTTAATTATGTCTGCCAGACCACCCATAGCGGGTACTCCCCAGATAATAACCATGATCACGATCGTTATACCTGCAAAACTCCAAAAGACCGCTTTGCGGCGATCTCTCTTTTCTTCCATTGAACTCAACCTGCTCATGGTAAAATTTTACCATACGCCCCTTTAGCTTAGTGGTAAAGCAGTGGTATCGTAAACCACCGACGTTAGTTCGATTCTAACAAGGGGCTCAGGCATGGCGGGCAGGAAAAGCATGGTCGTAAGTCCAATCACGCCCCTCACGCCTCGCGAAAGCGGAGCAGAGCGAGCATTGAGCGACAAAGTGAGGTAAGGGATATGGAGTTATTTCGATAACTCATATTCTCACCCCCGGCTCAAAATGGCACTACGATATGGTTGAAGCGTAAACCATGCTTTTTAAATTGAAAGCTGGAATATTATTTGATATCATATAAAAAGTGAAAAACTGGATTTTTGTATCAATATCAAGTTTCGTATTCGGATTAATTGGAATTAGTTTGATTTCTGTTGGCGTAGGAGCTGTGCTTTGGCTCATCCACATTCCTGGAGAGGGGGGTTTAATATTTTTGCCACTAGTTTCCTACTCAATGATGGTCCTATTACCAGTATTATTTTTAATAGCTGTATTCAAGGCAACAAAATCATGGAAACTAACTATATGGTCTTTTTGTATAATTGCAATTCTAATGTTGTTTACTGCACAGAAAAACTACAGAAAAGCTGAAAAGTTAGTGCAGAGTAATAATGATAAAGTGAGAGAACTTATGAAGCAAAATAATCCCAGCATCACACCTTCTAAATAAATTAGCTAACGCTCTCATATGACCAACACCATCGTTTGTCGAAATTAATGTATAATATTTTCTATGCCAGCAATACTTAAGAAATATATATCTATTGATCCGCTTGTACTTGGAGGAACGCCTGTGATATCGGGTACACGAATTCCGGTTGAGCGAGTATTTCAATTGGTTAAACAGGGATACTCTACTCAGACTCTGGAGGACACTTATCCTCAAGTAAATCCTCAAAAAATTCAAAACATAATCGCATATTTGATGCAGGCAGGATTGGATGGGTTCAAGGACGCTCACAAAACACAAACTTTTGCTCGATGAAGGACTACCTCGAAAAGAATCTTATCCTTTGTTGAATAATTACTTTAACTTAAGACACATAGTTCATGAATTTGGTAAGAAAGGACATTTGATAAGCATAACTAATTCTATTACCAGTATAATTAAATCCTATGGCCAAAGATAAATACACCGCAATTTGGGTATCACATTCCTCGATAGGGGATTATCTCAAGTGTCCTCGGGGTTACTATCTCAAAAACGTATACAAAAATCCCAAGACCAACAAAAAAATGTCTATCATGTCTCCCGCTCTGGCACTGGGTCAAACGGTGCATGAGGTAGTTGAGGCGCTGTCCTCAGTTCCAGTTGAAGACCGGTTTACCACTTCACTTTTGGATATGTACGACGTGGCATGGAAAAAAGTTAGCGGAGAAAAAGGGGGATTTAAAGTTCAAATTCAGGAGGAAGAATTTAAAGCTAAAGGCAAAACCATGATTGAAAGAATTATTAAAAATCCTGGACCTGTGGGCAGAAAAGCCGTCAAAATCCGCCAAGATTTGCCATATTATTGGCTCTCGGACGAGGATAATATTATTCTGTGTGGCAAAATCGATTGGTTGGAATATTTGCCAGAAAGTGACAGTGTGTCTATTTTGGATTTTAAGACCGGAAAATATGACGAAGACCCGGATTCATTGCAACTTCCTATTTATGTATTGTTGACCTCCCATTGTCAGACCCGTCGGGTAGATGGCGCCAGTTATTGGTACCTAGAGCGAGATGACCAACCCAAAAGAGTTGAATTGCCGGAAATGGATACTGCTTCAGCCAAAGTTTTAAGTATTGCCAAGAAAATTGTCCTGGCCCGCAAATTAAATCATTTTCAGTGTCCAAAAATAGACGGCTGCCGAAACTGCCGTGATTTGGAACTAGTAGTTTCTGGCAACGCCAAATATGTTGGTCTAAACGATTTTGGCCAAGAAGTGTATGTGGTCTTACCAGCTTAACCGAAACTCCAGAGTGAAGGGAATGAAAATCACAATTCATCCCGGGGGAGTGGTGAAGGTTTCAGCTTCCCGATGGATTCCTAAATTTGCCGTTGACAGTTTTGTGAGTTCTAAAAGCGAATGGATTCAAAAACATGTTTCAGTAATGAAAAAGATGCCGGTGAAAAGTCCAATCAACGATAGGCCAGAATTTTTACGCTTGCGGCCAACAGCCCGAAGTCTGGTTACAGCCCGCCTGGAACACTTTAACCAGCATTACGGTTTGAAATGGACAAGTATTACTATTCGCAATCAATCTACCCGCTGGGGAAGTTGTAACGCCCGGGGACATTTGAGTTTTAATTATCGTTTGGCGCAGGTTTTACCGGAGTTGGCAGATTATGTGGTGGTACACGAATTATGTCACTTGGGACAGCTGAACCATTCACCCAAATTTTGGGCTTTGGTTTCACAAACTTTGCCAAATTATAAAATCCTCCGAAGAAAATTACTCCACCTTCACGCCTATAAAATCGATTAAAGGAAAGTCTTTCTTAATTTCACCCCGGAATTTCTCGGCCAGATTTGCCGAATAAGTTCCCCGTCCAGCTCCTTCCATTTTGCCACATAACCTACTTTCGTAATCTTCGATTATCCGCAGTAACGGTTTCCCCAACGCGTCAAACTCTGTTTGCCACTTATTTTGATCAAGTCTGTATCGATCGTGAACTGTCTTAAACGCCGCAAACTTTTCGGCATTGGCCGCCACCATTTCTTTGTAGGTTTTTCGATACAACACCGCCATGACCAAATTATATCATCGACAGGTGACCGTAAATATCTGTCCAATCTCGATCACATTTGGGTTGGCAATCTTGTTGTTTTGAGCTATCACCGGCCACAAATAGCCATTATTACAAGTTTTCACTGCAATGTTCCACAAATTGTCGCCAGCAGCTACTGTGTACTCCACCGTTTTAATTTCAATTTTTGGTAAAGTAATTTTTACGCCTGATTCCAAAATTGAAGGATTAGTACCGACTGTTTCGATGTTGGCGGCATAGACTTCTGTCCAGTTGTAACCGGTTCCATATACACGTTCGGAAATGCTCCACAAACTGTCTCCGGCTTGAACTTCGTAATCGGCCGGCAAGTTTTTGGATTTTTCTTCCAAGGTTACATTTTCGGTGGTTACGGCCTGATTATTTATCTTTCCGGTTTTGTTGACCGACTTGAAATAAGAAAACAACAAACTACCAACTAGTACCAAAATGACTACTCCCAAAAGCATACTGATATTGTCTTCACTAGCAAATGTGCGGATTTTATTTATAGTTTTATTCATCGTTCCTCCTTTCTAGGCAGAATTTGAAGGCAATATAAGTCCCCGTCACCTAATTTGCAAGGAGGAGAGTTAAAATCTCATAAAATTTACTTTTTGCTTCTTTTTCAAACCACGGGTGATGTCCACAATGTTCGAGCGGATAAAAACGAAAGTCTTTCAAAATTTTTGACAGCGGTTTTTCAACTCCTTCTGACGGATGTGGATCATAGTCACCTTGAATTGCTACCACAGGACAAGTAATTGTCTTTCCATACTCAAGTAATTTGCCATTTTTTCGGAGTTCGTCAGCTTCTGCCCATACTTTTTCATAAATCTCTGACTGAGCTTCTGACTTTTCGATATCTCTGTCATCCTTGTGTGGTATTGGGTTATATGAGTCAGCTTTATCCATCAGACCACCAAATTCATTAAAAATGACATCATCTGCTTTCCCACTTTGAAGTAGTTGGATTATTTCTTCAACTCTTATCTGCTCTTGCTCAGACAATCTTTCTAATCTTGTCTTCATTATCTTTTGTGCATAACTTGCTTCAAAAGGTCCGCTACTTACTAAAATCAACTTTTTAACTAAATTTGGATATCGAGCTGCTAATAAGTAACTTAACCAAGCTCCCCAAGACCAACCAATTAAGTAAACAGGGATAGTTGCATTTTCTTCAATAACTTTTTTGAGCTCTTCAATTTGACCCTCAACAGAATTTGCTGTTTGAAGTGGTTCAATTACACCAAAATTTTTAGATAATTCTTCGGCAACAGGTTTCATTTCTCCTGGGGCACCAGGACCACCGTGTACTACTACGACAGAAAATGGAGGACTTCCATATATCCTAAAATTTTTCATATAATTTTCTTTTCCATCATTATCATTTTTATCTTCAACCCATTTATTTCAAAGTCATTATATTTTGTAACACTAAAGCCACACTTCTCATAAAAACTCTTTGCTGTTGTTGTAGATCCAAGAAAAATACTTCCTAACTTTCTTTTTCGAGCTTCATCTTCAATCATCAACATTAATTCCTTTCCTATTCCTAAACCAGAATACAAAGAATCCACAAACACTCTGGATACTTCATTACCAACCAGTCCTCCTGTTCCTACCAATTTATTGCCATCTAATGCTATAAAATAAATTCCGCCTTGCTCAAGCTTCTCTTTTAATTTCTCTTCAGATTGAAAGCTTTTCATAGCTTCAATTTCCGATGGTGAGTAATCTTTACTATTTACCTCATTTAAAACTCTTTTAATCAGCTCAACAGCCTCTTTAAACTTTTCACTTGATAATATTTTATATGTAATCATAAATAACTCTTGACCTAATTTTATAACTTAATCTCTTAAAAAGTCGACTTGATATCCCAAGTTTCAAGAAATATTAAAAATATTATAATTAAGATTTAGTAACCCACCATTGATGAAATTCTTTACATAGTCCATTTTTATCAAGCTTTACCGTGTAAATTCCATCCCACGTTTCTCTTTTCCCCGACGAAATCCGGGTAAATGAAGCCGTCCAATGAGCAACACAAAGATTCTCATTAATCGTTAATATTTCATAAGTAAATTCAACATCTTTATGAGAATTTGGAACTTCATCCCAAACTTTTTCTACTTCAGCCTTAGATCTTAATGGATTACTAAAGGGAGTTTCAAAATATAAAACATCATTTGCACATAAATTCGCAGCTGCCCTAGGGTCTCGATTAATCCAAGCATTTCCTAACGCATCTAACCATCTTTCAAATAAAACTCTACTTGTTTTTTGCATTTAATTTAATAATGTAACTTCCTGGACATCTCTGTCACTTATTGAGCGGGTAACCGCCCGCTTGCAACGATGTAGCACTTCGGGCAGGTAATTGGCTCGGACCTACCTGCTCGCAATGCTTTCAGCATAGCTGATGCAGGCGGGTTTAGCCAGAACGACAATAAAAATCGGTCTCCGCTATTACATCACCAGTGACCTTATTTCCATAGTCTGTGGAAATGAAAAATGATAAACTTCGATTACAAGAATAAGAGCAACTTGGTAAAATTTATAAAATGATAATTTATTCCCCAAATTTTAAGAAACTTAAATCAGAAATAGCCGAAATTCTTTCCAAAGCGGGATTTCCACTAGAAAATGCTCATTCTCTGGATACTCTAAAATGGGTAAAGAAAATAGATATTAATGCCGGTGAATGTTTGCAGATTGCCGCATTGGCACATGATATTGACAGAGGTTTTGACCCTAAAATTACCAGAGGAACAAACGAAACATATGATGATTATAAGAAAAGACATGCAAAAAGAAGTTCTCAGTTAATAGCCGAATTAATGAATAAATATGACTATCCCGAAAATATGGTTAAAAAAACTAGTCTTTTAGTCGAAAATCATGAAGTAGGAGGAGACAAAGAAACAAATATCTTGATGGATGCTGACAGTGTCTCATTTTTTTCTTGCAATATTGAGTGGTATTTTAAGTACAAAGGACTAGAAGGAACCAAAGATAAAATACTATTTATGTATAAACGCGCAACTCCAAGAGCCAAACAGATGATTAAAAACATAAAGATTGAGAATAAAGAGTTGCAGAGTATGTGCAAAGATATATTTAAATAAACAGGTCCGACTCTGGTTACCGGTATGATTTTTTTGGAAAAATTTAGATTTTTGCAAATGCAGTCCGATATGGAGCGGGATAGGGGAATCGGACCCCCTTCTCATCCTTGGGAAGGACGCATTCTACCGGTGAACTAATCCCGCACAGGGATTATTTTACACTACCCCAAGCGTATAATTTATCCATGGACAATCAAATAGACATATTACTTGAAAATAATTTTGGTTTTAAGCCCAGGAACTCAGTTTTGTTGGGCGGTTACTCCTCTCGTGTTTGGGAAGTAGAAATCAATCAAGACAGAAATTTAGTAGTGAAAATACTCAAGGATCAAAATGACAAGGACCTACTTCACCATCAAGCAGAGGTAGCCTTCTCACGCGCTGTAAATTCTACTGGAGTCATTCAAACTCTAAAATTTATTCCAGATACAAAAGGGCAAACAATTCATCGCCTACACCAAGATGGTGATGATTATTTCGTAGTCATAGAACCCCATCCGATTGTTCACAAAGTTGATCTTTCCAAAGAAGAACAACAAAACCTGGGTCACTTAATGTCGGTTGTTCACTCAATGTTTGTGGATTTTGATCACCCAGGTCTTGGAACCACCAAATATATGAGAGAAGTAAACCTTGTTGAAATGGACTTAATAGCTCAGGCGTTTCCAGATGAGGGATACAAGAGTTATCTCAAATTTATGCAACCTTTAGATTACCAAACATTAGGTCTAACGACTACCGTTATTCATGGTGATTGGCATCAAGCCAACATGTCTTTTACCCAGCCGCCATTCCTGTTTGATTTGGAAACGCTTGCACGAGGCACGAGAGTTGAAGAGCTGGCACGTACGATAACTCATTGGTGGATGGAGCCAACGGCAAAAAAAGTTTTTTTTGAAAATTTAGTAAGAGGATATCAAGATCTTACTCAAGCAGAACTCGAAATTATTCCACAACTCGCAATAACTCAACTGTATCGAAAATATGCCGAATTTATTAGCTACAACGATCCCAAGAATGCAAATCGTGTTAGAGAATCCATTCCTGTAATCAAATCTCTCTTCAATTTACCCTAGAGCGCGTCAATGCTTGCACTAGGTCTATAAATTCGTTAATATTAATTAGTGAAAATCACCACCAACTTCAAAGGTCAGATAGCTGCAAGCAAAGCTGAACTTCGGGCAATTGAACTAGGATATATACCCAGCCGTCCAATATTTGACACAAGATATGATTTAATTCTTGACGATTTCAAAAGTTTAATTAAAGTTCAAATAAAGTACGCTGATGGAAAAATATCTCACAGTACCGGATCCGTCATGGTTAAACTGGGATATGAAGACAGGAAAGGGAATATGTATACGTATCAGAATAACGAAGTTGATGGACTGATCGTATATATTCCCAAGGTTGATAAATTATGTTTCTTTCCTCCAAGTGTATTTTTGGGGAAGGTTAAGATTCATATTAGATACCAAAAGCCTAAAAACAATCAAAAAAAGAGAATACTATCCGCAGAAGACTATTACTGGTAAAATACACACAGTGGGACCGTAGCGCAGCTGGTTAGCGCGGCTCCCTGTCAAGGAGCAGGCCGCGGGTTCGAGTCCCGTCGGTCCCGCAACGAAGCTAAATAGAGAAATTAGCCTTTACCTTACTTTAAAACAGAGGCTAAATTGGTTCGAGCCCCATCAAGCAAGCCTAGGAAGTTAGCTTTAGAAGCTGTATCAAAATAGAGTAACGAACAAGAGAATTTAAACTTTGGTAAAATTAATATCAATGAATACTAAAAAATATCAATATATCCTTTTTGATTGGGATGGATGTTTGGCCAAAACTTTGGATATATGGCTTAAAGCATATAGGATTGCATATGGCGAATATGGGGTTCACCCAACTGATCAGGAAATAGCCCATCACTTTGGTGATTGGGAAGCGCCTAAATATTACGGAATTACTGACATCGAAGGTTGTTTCAATAAAATTGATGCGATAGCTTCAAAAGACCTCAAAAAGGTCGATTTATATGAGGGGGCTAAGCAAGTATTAGACAATTTGAAAATGGCCAAGAACTTAGCCCTACTCTCAAGTTCGCCTAGAGAAATTATCAAGGCCGCATTAGAACATAATCAACTCACCGATTACTTTTTGGTAGTACTAGCTGGAGAAGATGTGACTCATCACAAACCCCACCCTGAAATAATTGAAAAAGGACTAGAATTGTTAAAAGGCGATAAAAATCAAAGTGTTATGATTGGTGACTCCAGAAAAGATTTAGAAGCGGCTAACAACGCTGGAGTAGATTCGGTGTTATTTTATCCTCCTTCACACACTCTATTTTACAAGTTCGATGAACTAAAAGCTTATAAACCGACATTTACAATTAATAATTTCGAGAAACTGCTTCAAATTATTAAATAAGAAAGGTGTCTATCTGAATATCGTCCTGATGAGCGAGCCATAGTTGACCATCGGGGGACATGATGATACGAAGTATATTGAAAAGCTATCATCAAATTTCTTAATGAGCCTAAAAACGGTTCAAAAGAAAAACCATCATTCCCGCCCAGCACACTAAGTTAGCGCGGTCCGACTCCGATGAAACATCGGAGGGTCGCGGGTTCCCCGATGTATATCGGGACGCCGAACGCAGCTTCGGCACGAGCCCCGTCGGTCCCGCAGAATTTTGTATACTTCATACATGACCACTGAAAAATACATACGAATGGCAATGGAGGAAGCAGAAAAATCTGTTTCTGAAGGGAATAAACCATTTGCTGTTATAGTTGTAAACCCCCAAGGCAAAATAGTTTGGAAAGACCACGACAGAGTTACAGAGCTAACTGACCCCACTGCTCATGGAGAAGTAAACGCAATTAGGTATTTATGTAAGAAATTAAACACACTAACGCTTCAAGGACATAAGTTTTACACAAATACCGAGCCTTGTCCTGTTTGTCTGGGGGCAATGATTAGAGCTAAGGTTTCAGAAGTTTATTACGGTACGAAAACAGAAAAAACTGCCTCTTTGCCCATACCTGCGGAAAAATTAGCAGAATACTCCACTTCTTACAAAATTAAAATAATTGGCGGAATTTTAGCAAATGAAACTTTGGCTCAAAGAGAAAAGTTGTTGGGAAGTAAAAGTAGCCTACTGTTAGGTAATTAGATTTTTCAATTTTTGCCAATATAGCGGACTTTCTTATTTTTTATTTCTCCTTTTATTCCTTAATAAATAATGGGAAGGAACTATATTATTCTAGTTTGCCTAAATTAATAAAATGATAAAATATGATTTATGGATGTTAATTCTATTGAATTAGAAAAACCCAATCCTTATCATAAAAATGAACTTCCAGGCGAGGGTTTACTGATTATGCTTCCGGAGAGAGCGGAGTTGACCAATAAAATTATTGAAACAAAACCATGGAAGAAACCCCAAGAAACAAAGGGCTTTCCGGTTTCAGGACATAGGGCTTCATATCATTTTAAATTGGATGGCAATAGTGAAATTATTGTTAAACACAAAGGAACACTGGCTGAGTACAGGATGTATATGGGTTTCGCCTCTGAATTAGATGACTCTTCGAGAAAATCGCACATTTTGAGAGTTGGTAGATCCACATTTTCAATATTGAATGAATTAACTCTAATACAAAGAACACGTAAGCGATGGCGAGATACTTACGGAGAAGATCTGTCTATAGAAAAACCTATTGGTGGTTTTATATCTAAAGATGGGAGGAAGTATATTTTTTTTGACTATACTCCCGATGAAATACCTCCAAGTAAATTAACGAAAGAAATGGAAGAAGAACGCTTGGCATGGAAGATTGATATTGTTAAAAAAATCAGAACTTTTGGAATAGAGCCAAATGAATGTGACGCACTTATTATAAAAGATACCAGCAGTAAAGGATATCATTTCCTTTTGGTTGATGCGGAAAAATGGTTGGGTAATTAAAGATTTTATTGTTAATTTATAGAATAATACTAATTATGAAAAGTCATAAGCAAAAAAGAAAATCATCATCCCCGCAAGACAGTTTTCAATATGGCAATAAAATTTGAATATTGTGATATGTCCGAGGTGGAATTTAAACACGAATTTGAAAATTTTTATTCTTCTGGTCATGCCAGAGTAGGATTGATAAAGAATGTGTTATAATACCAATACAGGTTTGAATCGACAAATCTGTTTAAATCTGATTTGTATTTAAAGCAGGTAAGATAAAGATACCCTAAGAAACGTATTTTTGATTTTGTATCTTTCTTCTGGTTTTAGACAACACACTCATTTAGACAGTTTTGTATGTTCAAGCGCAGTTTCAACAGTAATAATAACCGCAGGATCAAGAATTTTGACCCTTCAGTTTTGGTGAGAAATAGCCTCAATTTACCCACCCAAGTTCAGGAAGAGTACACTTCCACCCACACTTTTGCGGATTTTGGGTTTTCTGAGCAACTGATGGCCAATATTACTGAACGTAAATATACTTCCCTCACGCCTATCCAGGATCAGACAATTCCCTTACTGCTTTCCGGAAAAGATGTAGTGGGTCTGGCCAACACTGGCACCGGCAAAACAGCAGCTTTTTTGCTGCCATTAATCCGTAAAGTCGTACAAGATAGATCACAAAAAGTATTGATTATGGCTCCCACCCGGGAATTGGCCGGGCAAATTGACCAGGAGCTACGTAGTTTCTCCCGTAGGATGGGGATTTTTAGTGCAATTTGTATTGGTGGAGTGAGTATGCAAGGTCAAATCCGTAGTTTACAAGCCAACCCGAGCTTCGTAATTGGTACACCCGGGCGGTTGGAAGATTTAGCCGAAAAACGCAAAATTAACTTTTCTACCTTTAGTACGGTAGTTTTGGACGAAGTAGACCGGATGCTGGACATGGGATTTATTCACAGTATGACCAGGATTTTGTCGGTTTTGCCCAAGCCCCGTCAATCGGCCTTTTTCTCGGCCACTTTGACTCCCCAAGTCCAAAATATCATCAACACTTTTGTAAGTGAGCGACCAATTACGATTTCAATGAAAACCCAAACCGTGTTGGAAAACATTACCCAGGATGTGGTGCAAACTCGTGGCAAAGTAAAAATTGAAGTGTTGCACGATTTACTTATACAACACGGATTTGATAAAGTGCTGGTTTTTGGCAGAACCAAATGGGGGTTGGAAAAATTAGCGACTGATTTATCCAGACGGGGATTTGCTGTAGCTGCCATTCATGGAAATAAAAGCCAAAGCCAGCGTGAGCGGTCTCTGAGTGAATTTAAAAACAACCGGGTAAAAATTTTGCTGGCTACCGATGTGGCCTCCCGGGGCTTAGACATTAATGACGTAACTCATGTCATTAATTACGATTTACCCGAATCGTACGAAGACTATATTCACCGCATTGGTCGCACCGGCCGGGCTCACAAAAAAGGTATCGCTTTAACCTTGGTTCCGTAAATTGAAAACAAACTTTATTTAACTTCTAGCCAACCACCATCTGAGTGTCCTGAAACATCCGGAACATACATTTGATACGCTTGAGCCGGGGGATAATGATAAATTCCTGGGGTAGTGGCTCTGACCCGGTAACTGGTTTCGTAAACTCCAGCCGGTAAGAAACTTGCAAACAACGTAGTTTTGTCATCGTGGTATTCTTTGTGACTGAAATATAGATATTGGTTACCTTTGTCTTTAACTTTTGGACTGTTGACCGCCAGAGTGCTGACATTCTTTAGACTTTCATTTACTGATTCAAGTCCAGCCGGAAGAACGTCTTCAATCATCACAAAATAGCGTTCTGCTGGGGTCACTATAATCAGACGTACCCAAAATTCAGTATTTTCTTTAACTACATCTTTGGGTAAGGTTTTTCCATTATTGTCCACAAATTCCCGGATAATTACCATGCCTTGCTCTAAAGGTTTTATTTTGGTGAAAGGCAAGTAGTATTTAAGGTTAATGTTGTAATACAGATCTCCCTGGCCACTTTTGGTAATCCGGAGATTGCTGTCACCACCTATATTAAAACCAGAAATGGGAATGACATACTCTTGCAGCTTAAATAAATCCTCTTTGGTGAATTTGCCTTCTTGTAATGGTTTTCCATTTAATTCCAGCTTGAAATTTTCATTCACTTTTTGACCTGATTTATTTAAAAAGTCAAAGGAAATGGCTTTGATCACCGCCGCAGTATCGCGGGTACTATACCAATGGTCGTCTTTTTTAATGGACATCAGATATCTGATTACTTCTGGAATCAAAGGATTGTTTTTATCAAATTTGATCAATGCTTCTAGAATTGCGGCTGTGGCCGTGGTATTGCTACCCATAAACCGATAGTTATAATTTGATTCTTCCCAGTGAGTGGTGGTGGCAGTTTTTTTGGACAGACTTATCAATTCGTTTAAAATTCTGTTAGCTTGGCTTTCCATGTTTGGCATGTCTTTCATGCTCATGGCAAGATACGCTCTTCCTTCCAAAGATAGTTCAAAACGGGTATCAAACAAATTTGCGGCGTACGCAGACAGATTCAAGCTTTTTCCGCCGAGAGCATAGAGAATAAAGGCTCTGGTTTCGGGTGACAAATCTTTGTTTCCTGACAGTTGAGAGTAGAGGAAAGTTTTAGCTTTTTCTATAGTTTGATCTGCTACTGTAAATTTACTAACCTTCGCTTCAGCCAGAGCCGAATATGCGTAAGCGGAGACGAAGGTGTCACTTTGATCTTCACTCCACCAACCCCAACCACCGTCGGTATGTTGCTGGTTGTTTAGACGTTGAATTCCGTCATTAATTACTCTGGATAGGTCTTTGGTATTGATGGAACCAATTTGGTCAATTTTCGCGCTTTGTAAAATGCGATAAGTAAATATTGCCGGTAAAATTCTACTGGTGATTTGTTCGCTGCAAAAATAAGGATAGTCAAGCAGATAGGGTAAGGCGGTAATACTGTCACCGCCCAAGAAAGGCGAGAAGGATATTTTTGCTGTGCCCTGGGTTATATCTAATTCTTTTGGCAAAGTAATAGTTTCTGAGGCAGTGTCTTTGGCCTGACCCGCAGTGGCTACCACTTCGGGAGTACTGTAGGCTTTGACTGGGAGTGTAATTTCTACAGCGTCTTGAGTTTTCTTGTCTGGACCTTCAACCATAAACTTTACTTTGGCAGAACTGACAGGATTGGTAATGGTTGACCACAAAACTTTGGTTTGCGCTCCGTCCACTATAACCACCTCTTTGGGTGCATTGTCTTTAATCTGCAAACCATCGGTCTGAATACTAACCGTAAAAGTTTTATCTTCGCCACTGGTATTCACAATGGTGGCTCCCAATTGAGCTTGATCACCCACTGAAAGAAATCTGGGAAGTAACGGCCTAATTAACACGTCTTGACTGACTACAAATTCAGACACTTTAGAACCAAAAGCTGATCCATCGGAATTTGCAATTGCCGCCAGTCTCCAAGTGGTGAGATTGTCGGGAAGAGGAATTTCGATAGTCGCCTTGCCTTCGGCGTTTGTTTTTAAAGCCGGATTCCAATAAGCCGTATCGGGAAAATTTCTTCTAGAGGTGTCGAAACCGGGTCCTTTTTGGTTGTGCACATAAATATCGCCTGCAAAATAAGTCCGGTATTTTTCAATCTCCAGATTATAAACATCAAAGTTACCCTGAAGTGGTTCGATTGAAAAAACCCGAACAAGTTCATTGTTTTTATTCAGTAGGTAATCACCGATTTGTATTTCACCAGCCGTTATCCATTTGCTATTAACATACATTTTGTGAACTGGAGTTACGTGAAGAAATCCGTTTATTATGAGGTATTGATCAATATTCTTATGTTTATAAGTTTTGCTCACTCTGGCTTCAACAAGTTTTTGGGAGCTTTCACTTTCCCGGGTTAAAACTGTATCTCCAATCTGGATATCTTGAATATTTTTGTATATTCCATCTTTCATCAATATTGGAGTGTCTCCTGTAAAACATCCGCCCCCACTACCCCCCTTTGCACCCAGATTGGTGTTGGCATTGATGCGGTCGATTGAGATTGCCAAAAGTTGTGATGTGGAAACCAGCAAATTCCGGGGTTGATAGAAAACCTTGTAAATATCGGGTAATTCAATATTTGATAAATCCCAAACTGCTTTGTCTACCAATCTTACTGCCAACTCAGTTGAAATGGGATGGCCTAATAAATCTTTGGTCTCAATAGTAGCCTTGAGAGTATCCTTGGGTTTATATTTTGATTTGTCGGTTGAAATACTAATATCTATTTGCTGCTTTTTGTCTGTGACTTTCACTTCCGTATAACCAACTTTAAATTCTGCCGGTTTTTTTACTTCATTTCCACCTCTGACCAAAACCGCTCCCAGGTATACATTCGGAGTAAACTTAGGTGAAACCGACATCACAAAATTATTTGATGATTCATTGGTGTCTACAACTTTGTAGTCGAGTACACTGCCTCTTTCTGCAGTCAGAAGCGTTTTAGCCGATTCGCTGGCATAAGGTGAGGCTACAAAAACCGATAGATTTTCGCCAACCAAATAATCTCTTTTGTCCGTGACTAATACGATTCGGTCATTGTTTTCCCGGGCGGTGGAAAACCCAGATCCGGAAACCCACAGGAAACTACCACTGGTATTTTGACTACCATTTTTGTCAGTAACTCTTCCTACCACTTTGTAAGTTCCACCTTCAGATGGGGTAAAAGATGCAGTTGCACGGCCTAGAGAATCAGAAGTTACAGTAGTATTGGAAACTAAAGTGTCACTTGGTTTGCTAGTGTAATAAAAGATGCCATCATCAGGATTCTTTTCTCTAATCGTTTCCCAGGTTCTTTTGTAAAAATCAATCGCCACCGGTATGTTGGGAACTTCATTGCCTTTTATGTCAACAGTTACTACCTCTACTTGAGCTTCTTTTCCGGATGAGTTGGCATAACTTACCGGTCTTAGTCCGGCAAAGAGCTGGCTTTTGAAAACTGTAAATTCCTGGGAAGCAGACACGTTTTGATTGCTGATATCATTTACCGAGGCTTCCACGATCATTTTTTGACTGGCTTTATATTTGCTAATATCAATTGGGATTAAAATATCCAAATTTCCTTTTGAATCAGTTTTTCCGTCTCCTTTGGTTATTACTTTTCCGGAATAATAGCTAGATCCTGAATAGTACCACCAAGGGCGTGACCAATATGAATCCGGGTCCTCAAATTCAAACCGCCAATCTTTATCCCACCTAAATGAGTAATCCGAAGTTTGGAGAGTCCAATCTACCGGAGAGTCGGAAACCGGGGCACCAAAATAATAAGACGCATTGATATTAATTCCGGCGTTGTCTCCTTGAGAATAAGAGGTTTTTGAAGGATTTACTGAGATAGACATGTCCGGCTTTTTGTATTCCTCAACCTGAAACTGTGCAGAATATGAGTTTCCTTGAAATTCCGATTGTAAATAATAAAGTCCCAAACTGGCGTCTTTGCTCAAATCAAACTCTCCGAAATATGATCCGAATGTAGAAATTGGTAAACTCTGAGTAGAAATGGATTTATTTTGGGCATCTTTGATAAAAACATTTATTTTTTCTCCTGAAGGCAAGTTTTCGTATGCCCCGTCATTATCTTTACGGATGACACCTTTGAAATATACTTTCTGTCCTGGCCGGTAAATTGGACGGTCAGAAGTAGTAAATATTTTATAATTTTGGGTAACCTTTGAATCCTTCTGTTCATTGTAATCATAATAACTAGATAATCCAAAATCATAACGGCTCAGGCCTTGATTCCAGGTAGTGGATGCAACTACAATATCACCATTTTTTTCACCAAATACAAAAAGTTGATCTTTGTTTTTTAAATCAACGGTATTTACGAAGACTCCATTATTATCTGTTACTCCCTGGCTTAAAATATTACCGGAACTGTCGGTGAGCTCAGTTTTCATTCCGGGAATAACATCAGCAGTTGATTGATTTACAGCCCAGGCAAAAATTTGATTGTCACTTTTTTTGACAGTGAGAGTGGAATTGGTCACAATCATCACCATGTTGTCGTGAGCACCGTCAGGAATGCGTACATCCAGGAAATAAAATCCTGAAGGAATATTTTCTCCTGTGTCTTTACTGACTTTGGTGATTACGCGCACTTGAGTGTTGAAATCCGCTTCAAAAGTTTCATTCCATAAACGGACCTTCTCTAATTTTGAAGTGTCGTATGTTTGCCAGTTACTGCATCCATAATCAGAATAAGAACAATCGTTTTTGCCATAGCCGTAGTGTTTGCGGTAAAGTTCCAGAAAGTTTTCTCTACTTAATTTATACAACGAGTAATTAACAGTAGTGGCATTAGTAACAGTGGCAACGATGCGCGGAGTAACCTGTTGATTAAATGATCCAAAATATGTGTTGGAGGGAAAAATGCTGACTGATGGTTTGTATGCTGCAGTGGTGAAACTAAAGGTGTAAGGATTAATAGGAACTCCGTACTGATCTCTGACTCCCGAACCTAGGGTAATTGTATATTTGATAGATCTTTTTAAGGCAGTACTAATACTCAAAGAATGTTTGGAGTTCCAGCTGGAAAAATAGGTTGATAACGGTTTTTCCGGTTGAGGGTCTATGATGACATTATTTTTGAAAGAGTCATTATCCATGGGAGTTTTGAAAATTACTGTGACGTTGTATTGTTCGCTCACTTCAGTAGCCCCATTGGCGGGAGTGGAACTGACAGCAGCAGGTTTGGCTCCTACTCCAAATGACCACGAATAAGTATTTTCCATGCCGTTTTCTCCTTCCAAACTTTGAACACCATTTGAGATCGTGGCGGTATATTGTTCTTCTCTGGGCAGAGGTTGAAAACCATAAAACCCTACAGTTTTGCCAGATACAACTAGACGACCGGAAATTTTGTTGCCATTTTTGTCATAAACTGCAAATTTATCAGTAATAGATTTGGGGTCAAGATTTTGATTAAACGTAGCCGAAATTGATGCAGTGGGTGAAGCAAAATTGTAATCCCTTTTGGGACTGACAGCATCTACACGAGGTCGTCCACTGGAAAACTCCCAAGAGTATCCATCTTTGAGAACGCCTTCATCTTGAGAACGTATTCCCGGCGGAATAGTCACTTTGTAAGTAGTGGCTTTTTTCAAGGCCACAGATGGCCTGAATTGATAAGCTGTTGTTCCCAGCCATCTACCTTCACCAGCCAGCGGTGGAGTTATAGAAAATGCGGGTAATTTCACTCCACTATTTGTAGCAGTGGTGAGAGGAATCATTGGTCGATCAAAAATAGCCGTGATGGGAGATAAATCTTCCAATGCCTCGTCTTTGGGAGAGACTAAAACTACTTTGGGATTCCCTAAAGTTTCAAAAGTAATATTTTTATTTCTGAAAAGTGGTATTAAGAATTTAGATAAAACCAGTCCCTTGAGAGAAACGGTGTAACTACTAGCCCGGTTTAATTTATTTGTGGGAGTAAAAATAATTTTTTGATCACTTTCCCAACTGAGCTTTCCTGGGATATTTGGGGAAATGCTAAAACTCTTTTCGGCCAGATATTTTATGACTCCTTTATCAAAAATAATTTCTATCTTGGAATCTAGTGGAGCTTCAGTACTTTGGTCCCCTGGGAAACTAGTAACAATTTTTGGTGGAAGAAATAAAGGACCAAACTTCAAAATCAAAAATAAAGCCATGATAGCAAATAAAGGTTTCTTTATCATGAGCCAACGATCACGATTTGAAGCTGTCTTAAATCGATTGACCTGTACTAAAGAATAATTCTTAAAAAGAATAAATTTAGCTTTTAAAAATAAGATTAATTTGATAATCCAACCGGGACGCCGAAAATAAATTATTAAACTAGTCATTAAACAAATTAAAACGACAAAGATTGTTTTAAATGAAAACTTTGAAGTATTAATTAATTTAGAAGCTCCCAGACCCAAAATACTAGCTACAACGATGATAAAAATAGTTCCAGAAATTAACAAAAGCTTAGTAATCTTTGAATTCCACGACATTGAAATTTACCTCTTCACTTTTTATTGTATCACCATTTTTGATAACACCATATGCTGAAATAATATGATTGCCCACCGTTGGTGCCCAAGAAATTTGGAACGGAAACTTGTCAGATTCATTTAGATATAGTTTGTCTAAATTCCAAATTACCTTTTGGATATCAGGCGAGACATCTACCTCAAAAACTATTCCCTGATTGTTTACAATTTGGGGTGCCGTTTCAAAAACGGTTTGATTTTTAGGATAAGTAATAATCAGGTGAGTAGTGCCGGAATATGCCTGTGAATCCAGACATAGAGGCGAAAATTCCCGAGGAGCAATTAATTGCTGGTCTTGAACTGCCCAGGTATAAACTTCAGACGGGTATTCAATAAACACTTTTTCTTTAATGTAACTTTTGGGGCAAGACTCTCCGGCCAATAAACCGTTTCGGGTATCGATCAAAACTTTTTTATGCAGCTGAGATATTTCGATCGGTTCAGTGCCTTGAATAAACATTTCTGTAGTTTTTTCTGGACAAAGTCCGTCTGGAAGTTTGCCCGATGCGGCACAAACTTCAACTTGTTTAATCTTTTCTGGAACAATGAAGTTTTCGGTGGGTTTGCCTTTTAAAAATTCTTCAAAAAATTGATTCCAGATGGGGGCTGCTCCCACAACACCCGTGATTTCTCTCATGGGGTGGTTGTCGTTGTTGCCAACCCATACTCCTACGGTGTAACTTGGGGTATAACCCACTGTCCAATTGTCGTGCCAGTCGGTGGTTGTTCCAGTTTTAACAGCAGCGGATCGGGAAAGAACTAATGAATTTTTCTCTCCAAATGATGGAATTCTCGCCTTTGGATCGGATAAGATATTGGAAATTAAATAAGATACCTGTTTGCTATTTGGTCCAAGCGCCTGAATTTTGGAAGTATATTTGTGTTCATATAAAACTTTACCGTTGTCTGTAGTTATTTTTTGAATAGAATATGGTTCTAAATATTCTCCACCTCTGGCTAAACTAGCGTAAATGTTGGCTAGCTCCAAAAGTTTGACTTCTCCACCTCCCAAAGTTAAGGATAAATCATAACGATCTTCCTGGGTTAGAGTTTTGATTCCCAGATCTCTGGCCACTTTTAAAAAATTATTAATTCCCACTTTATCTAACATCTCAACGGCCGGCAAGTTGAGAGATGAAGCCAAGGCTTCTCTAGCCAGTACCAGTCCGTGATATTTTCCATCATAATTATTTGGAGTAAATCCTTCACCACTTTTAGTTTTGTATACTTTTTTTACGTCATATATTAATGTCGCGGGTGTATATCCCTGCAAAAAAGCCGTGGCATATGTGACAGGCTTGAGAGCTGACCCTGGTTGACGAAGTGCGGTGGTCATGTTCACTTGCCCTGAGTGAGTGGCGTCAAAATAATCTATTCCCCCCAACATATTCAAAATCTCTCCAGTGTTGTTATTGATAAGTACCAATGAAGCATTACTTAAATCATGTTGGATTTTTAATCTGCCCACCCATATCCTAGCCACATCCTGACTCAGGTTGAAAGTGGGTAAGTCTAATGTAGTGTAAATGTTTAAACCTTGATTTTTGTTTATTATAAATCCATCAAGTTCCTGAAGAATGTAATGAGCAAAATGTGGAGCTTTAATATCTGCATTATTTGTAGACAGAGACAGTTTTTCCTTTTTGGCATCGTTGGCAGTTTCTGGAGTAATAAATCCATGTTTTTCCATTAGATCCAATACTTGAGATTGTCTAAGTGGATCTTGTTTGTTTGGGGATGAAAGAAGTCCTACTAAGTAAGTGCTTTCAGCCAGTGAAAGTTGGCTAACATCTTTGTTGAAATATGTTGAAGATGCAGATTGTATACCATACGACAAGTTTCCAAAATACATTTGGTTTAAATACATTGTCAAAACTTCTGATTTTGAATACTTGGCCGCGATCCTGAGGGCAATCAGGATTTCTCTTACTTTTCTAACGATATTCCGGATAGGGATTTTTTGCGGAGAAATGACAGAAATTCTGGCCAATTGTTGGGTAATAGTACTGGCCCCGCTCACAATTTTTCCCGAGCGTAAATTTAAATATGCCGATCTAAAAATGGCTTTGAAGTCTACACCTGGATTAGTCCAAAAAGTGATGTCTTCAGAGGCCACGACAGCATTGACAAGGTGTTTGGGAAGTAGGTCATAGATAACTGGGTTTTTTTTACCCACAACACCTGCTAATTCATAAATAAGAGTGCCGTTTCTGTCCCAAATTTTTATAGTTCCAGTTTGATCAAATTTTGGTTGTGTCCACCAAAATATAAAGACAAAGAGAAAAAAAGCCAATATCAATAAACTTTTTTGTTTCTTATCAAATTTAAAACCCACCATCAAATTATACCAATCAAATAAATATAATATATAATTTGAAAATGAAAAAAATTATCATTGCTTCAACTAACCCCGTTAAAATAAACGCTACCACGGGGGGATTTAAAAAATGTTTCCCTAAGGAAAAATTTGAGGGCATTGGCATCTCTGTTTCTTCCGGAGTAAGCGACCAGCCTATGTCTGACGCAGAAACATTTAAAGGAGCATTCAACCGGGCAACAGCCGCAAAAAAAGCCAACAATAAGGCAGATTATTGGGTAGGATTGGAAGGCGGAGTTGAAGACAATGGAAATGAGATGAGATCAACTGTTTGGGTCGTTGTTTTGTCCAAAAATAAAATGGGCAAAGCTAAAACCGGTTCGTTTGTTCTTCCTCCTCGCATGGCCAAACTAATCCGCAAAGGCATGGAAATGGGTCATGCCGACGACAAAATATTTGGAACCACCAATTCCAAACAAACAACAGGAGCCGTCGGAATCCTTACAAAAGGAGTTATCGATCGCACGGCTTTATACGAAACCGGTGTCATCCTGGCTTTGATTCCCTTCCTCAACCCAACCCTCTATAAATAATTTTGCCACTGTAATTCTCATAATTTGTGAATATAATTCCCTCTTTATATGGGCAGGGAAAGCAAAAGGGCAAAAAGGGAAAGACGAGAAGATTTTGAATTTCCCAATTCTGCAAGAAATGAAATAGTCGTCAGAAGTGGAGGAGTGTGTGAAGAATGTGGTCAGACCGTAGCGACACAATTTCATCACATAATCGCAATCGCAATTGCCTTGGCCAATGGTATTGCTTGCGAAGTGATTCGTCATTCGGATAATGGAAAACATGTTTGCCCCAAGTGTCATCAGAAATTAGACAATTGCTAATTGCAATTTTTTGAAATTTGGTTATTGTTGAAATATTAATGGAAATAAATAGATGTCGAGATTGTTACTTTCATAAAGACAATTTTTGTAAAATATTCGATCGGGTAAGAGATGGAGACACGGGTATTTGCAGAAACTTTGCGCCAGCCAAAGTTGGAACTTTCAAAGGATACAGATTTCTTTTGGAAGCTTTAATGGAAAAATACGGACGTCCTCAAAATTGATATACTAAAAAAAGTTTATGAGAGCTTTTACCAATCTTCAAATCGCTAAATTATTGAGATCGGTGTCCGCGGCCCTGAGCTTGTCGAAGGGCGATAATAGATTTAGAATAATTGCTTACGATCGGGCTGCCGATGCCATAGAACATTCAAGCAGTGAAGTCAAAGACCTGTGGGACGATGGCAAGTTAAAAGAACTTTCTGGAGTGGGTGAGGGGATAGCCAGTTCTTTGGACGAATTGTTTCGCACCGGCAAGGTTAAACATTTTGAAAAGATTCTCAAGGATTTTCCGCCGGCCATGTTTGAACTCATGGAAATCCCCGGCCTTGGTCCCAAAAATGCTTTTAAGCTGTGTAAAGCTTTGGAAATTACCAAAACTCATTCCGCCGTCTCTAAACTTGAAAAGTCCGCTAAATCGGGCAAAATCGCAGTTTTGGAAGGTTTTGGTGAGGAATCACAAAATAATATTTTGCAAAATATTGATGGCTACAAAAACCGTACTCGACGATTGCTTCTTAATGTTGCCCACGGCACAGTCGATTCAATTATTGCTTGGATGCACAAGATTCCTCAAGTAAAACAAATCGATTATCTGGGTAGTCTTCGCCGCCAGGCTTCCACGGTGGGAGACATTGATATTGCTGTGGCAACAGACGATCCAAAAATAGTTTTGCAGCATTTCACTAAGTTTCCGGGTAAATCACGGGTCTTGGAAGCTGGTGAACACACTTCATCAATTATCTTACCCAACGGTTCACAAGTGGATCTCATGGTTCAACCACCTCAATCTTACGGGTCACTGCTTCAGCATTTTACGGGGAGCAAACATCACAACATCGCCCTGCGTGAACTTGCTATGAAAAAAGGCTATTCATTATCGGAGTATGGTATAAAAGTGGATGACACCGTCAAAACTTTTGACACCGAAAAAAAGTTTTACAACTTTCTTGGCTTAGATTTTATTCCTCCTGAGTTACGGGAAGGAGAAAATGAAATTGAATTGGCCAAATTACACCAAATGCCCAAATTAGTAGAACTTTTTGATATCAAAGGCGATCTGCATGTCCATAGTAATTTCGATATTGAACCTAGTCACGATTTGGGAGTCAGTTCAATAAATCAAATCGTGGAACAAGCTGTGAAATTAGGCTATGAATATATTGGATTAACCGATCATAATCCCAGCGTGGTAAATCATAGTGAAAAACAAATGTTAGATTTAATTAAAAAGAGGACAAATTTTATTCAATCTGAAAAACGAGCAACAAAAGTATTCAATGGCATGGAAATCGATCTTCAACCAGATGGAAAACGCGCAATATCAGACAAATGTTTGCAAGAATTAGACTACGCCTGTGTCAGCATTCACTCCAGTTTCCGGCAATCGCGTCAACAAACTACACAACGGGTGTTACGTGGCTTGGATCACCCCAAAGTAAAATTTTTAGCACATCCCACCGGACGTTTGTTGCAAGAACGCGAAGGGGTAGAACTGGATTGGGACAAAATTTTTGAAATTTGCGTCTGTAATCACAAATGGTTGGAGATTGACGCTTGGCCAACTAGACTGGATTTACCCGACGTCGTAGTTCACGAAGCCATTCAGCACGGGGTAAAAATAATTATCAATTCCGATTCCCACGCCGCAGATCAATTGCCATTTATGAAATACGGAGTTTCGGTTGCCCGCCGCGGTTGGGCTACCAAGACTGATATAATCAACACATGCAGCTTAAAACAGATTGGAACTTATCTAAATTAGACATTTCCGACAAAAAACTCACAGACACCAAAAACGCGGTTGCCAAATTTGTGGCTGATTGGAGTGTTCGTTCTGATTATCTCCAAGATCCCCAAGTTTTAGTTACCGCTCTTAATCAATTCGATACGCTTCTCAAAAATTACGGTACCAGTGGAGATACTGGATATTATTGGGGTTTGCGTCACACCTTAGAACAAGATAACAGTGAAGTGACCGCACAAATGAATCAGATCGATGAATTGTCTGTCCGTTTGCAAAACGATTTACAGTTTTTCACCATCCGCTTGTCCAAAATTAATTCTGATATCCAGCAGGTTTTCTTAAATGATCCAAAATTATCGGATTTCAAGCATTTTCTGCAAAAACTGTTCGCGGAAAGTAAATATATTCTCACCGAACCCGAAGAAAAAATTCTCAATCTCAAGTCTAATTCTGCTCATCACAACTGGGTGAAAATGACAGCCACTCTGCTGTCCAAAGAAACCAGGGATAAAAAAACCTTGGACCAGTTGATCAGTGATTTCAAGTCTCTAAATTCCAAAATCCGCGATCAGGCGGCCTTCCACGTTAATGATATTTTGACTAAATACGTAGACATAGCTGAGCATGAAATCAATTCAATTTTGGCCGATAAAAAAGTCAACGATCAACTTCGGGGAGTGGCCAGACCTGATTTTATGCGCCATCTTTCCGATGATATAGACACTGGAATTGTGGACACTTTAGTAAGCAGTGTATCAGCCCACTTTGACCAAGCTCATCGCTTTTACCGTCTCAAGGCCAAAGCCTTGGGGGTTTCCTATCTTAAATATCACGAACGCATCGCCCCGGTTGGAAAAATTACATTG
>Ga0209211_10001106_pt1 | contig 52891 bp, 41 predicted proteins | sample RifGroA2_FD_183992 | JGI IMG/M metagenome (GOLD analysis project Ga0209211, IMG submission 183992) | Groundwater microbial communities from Rifle, Colorado, USA - Groundwater A2 (SPAdes) (version 2) | ecosystem: Environmental > Aquatic > Deep subsurface > Groundwater | place: Rifle, Colorado... | reverse complement strand
GCGCAACCTCCAGCAATTCGAGTCGCGCCGGATGCGGCTGCTGATGGAAAAGGACAACCTGCCGCGCATCGACGACGAGGCGCTGCGGGCGGCGCAGGAAGAGCAGGCCGCGCTGGAGATGCAGCGCGCCGAACAGGTGGAGCGTCTGGCCCAGTTGCAGGAGCAGTTGCCGCAGGCAGACAACGAGCGGCGCAACCAACGCGGCTCGCAGCAGCAGCAGGAACGCCTGCTGGCGCAGACCGAGGCGCGATTGACCGCGTTGCAACAGTTGCAGCAGCGCATCGACAACGACCAGAAATTGAACGCCTGGCTGCAACAGCACCAGCTCGACCGGCTGCCGCGCTTGTGGCAATCGATACGCATCGAAGACGGTTGGGAAGACGCGCTGGAAGCGGTGCTGCGCGAGCGGCTGAACGCGATTGCGATGCCGCAACTTGCCGATGCCGCCGCGTGGAGCGACGCGCCGCCGGCGAAGCTGGCGCTGTTTGCGTCTGAAACATCTTCTTCCCCCGTTCGCCCTGAGCCTGTCGAAGGGCTGCTTACGGGGGCTTCGACAAGCTCAGCCCGAACGGAATTCGAGAGTTCGTTGACGCCGCTGTTGAACTACGTGGACTGCCAGGACGCGCAGGTGCTGCCGGCGATGCGCGACTGGCTGACCCATGTGTATGCGGTCGCCGACGTGGCCGAGGCTTATGCGCTACGTGCGCAACTGCCGCAGGGCGGCTGGTTCGTGACTCAGCAGGGGCATCTGGTCGGCGCGCGCAGCGTGTTGTTCCATGCGCCGGACAGCCAGCTGCACGGCGTGCTGGCGAGGCAGCGCGAGATCGAGAAGCTCGAACAGGAACTCGAAGAGCAGAACCGCGGCGTCGAATACACCCGCGAGCAGGTCGCGCAGGCCGAGCAGCAATATCAATCCATTGAGAGCCAGATCGGGCCGCTGCGCACCGCCGGCAACGAATTGCAGCAACGCCTGCATACGCTGCAGATGCAGATACTCACGCTGAACCAGGCGCACGAACGCACCGCCGAGCGAGCCGCGCAGATCGAGCAGGAGATGCAGGAGCTGGCCGAGCAGATGATGGGCGAACAGGGCCAGCAGTCCGAGGCGGACGAGCAGATGGCGCTGCTGCGCGAGCAGATATTCGAGTTTCACTCGCAGGTGGAAGACGCGCAGCGCCAGGTGAATACGCTGGACCTCACGCTACGCGACCAGCGCAGCCGTGCGCAGCAGGCGCAGCATGCGTTGCAGGAGGCGCGCTTCTTCGCCAAGACTTGCGTCGAGAAGATCGCCGACCTGCAACACAACACCGAGCAGCTCGCCGAATCGCTGGCGCAGTTCGAGCTGAACCTGGGCCAGTTGCACGAGGACCTGACGGGCAGCGAGGACGAGGCCGTGCAGCAGCAGCTGCAGGCCGCACTCGATGGGCGGCAGGCTTACGAGCAGGCGCTGGCCGAGGCGCGCAACATCCTGGAGAACGCCACCGTCGAGTTGCAGAAGCTGGAGCAGGAGCGTTTGTCATGCGAGCACAAGCTCGATCCGCTACGCGAAAAACTCAACGAGCTGACGCTGAAGGAGCAGGAGGCGCGGCTGCATTTCGAGCAATGGGCCGAGCAACTGCAGGGCGTGGACGAGCAAGCCTTGCAGCCGCTGCTGGAGGCCGGCAACAACAAGCCGACTTCGCTGCAAAACGAATTGAACCGGCTGGCCGCCGACATCGAGGCGCTGGGTGCGGTGAACCTCGCCGCGCTCGAAGAGCTGCAGGCGGCGACCGAGCGCAAGGCCTATCTGGATGCACAGGCGCTCGACCTGAACGAGGCGATGGCGACGCTGGAAGACGCCATCCGCCGCATCGACAAGGAATCGCGCGACCTGCTGATGGATACCTACAACAAGGTCAACCAGCACCTGTCCGAGATGTTCCCGGTGCTGTTCGCCGGCGGCGAGGCGCGGCTGGTGCTGACCGGCGAGGAGATCCTCGACAGCGGCGTGCAGGTGATGGCGCAGCCGCCGGGCAAGAAGAACAGTTCCATCCACCTGATGTCAGGCGGCGAGAAGGCGCTGACTGCGATCGCGCTGGTGTTCTCGCTGTTCCAGCTCAATCCCGCGCCGTTCTGCCTGCTGGACGAGGTGGACGCGCCGCTGGACGATACCAACACCGAACGCCTGTGCGCGCTGATCCAGCGCATGGCGCAGCACACCCAGTTCATCTTCATCAGCCACAACAAGATCACCATGGAAATGGCCAAGCAGCTGGTCGGCGTGACCATGCAGGAGAAGGGCGTGTCCAAGGTCGTCGCGGTGGACATCGAGGAAGCGCTACGCATGCGCGACGAACAGGTCGTCGCTTAATTGATCGATAATTCCGGTCGAAGTCCGCCCGTTATTTGCACCACTTCCCGATTTCGCCCTGCATCTTGTCGATGCGTTGTTGCCGCTCGTCGTCCCCCAGGTAACGACGTTCTCCCTTTTCATCGTATTCGACTATGCGCCCACCTTGCTGCAGCGAGCGCAGGGCTTGCTGCGCGGTGGTGCAGTTGGATTTTTCGATTTCGGTATTGGATTGCTGCTCGGCCGCACGTTCTGCCGCCTCGGCTTCCGATTGGCGGGCCTTCTTCAACTCGGCCTCGCGTTCCGCGTACGACTTGGATGCGGCGGGTGCGCTGACCGGGGGGCGCGCGGTACGCAGCGTGGTAGCTTCTACGCCGGTTGGTGGCGGCTGGTCTGAATAATGAACCTTGCCGTTGGAATCGACCCATTTATTGAGTCCTGCATCGGCGTTTGCAGCGCTCAGGATCAGAAAAGCGAACAGGTATTTTTTCATGATTGTTTACCTCCGTATGACTGGCTGGGCGCAGTCTAGCATCTTCTAAAGATTAGTCCGAAGCAGCGCCAGCACCGCGCCGTTGCCTCCGTCTCTGGGCGTCGCGTCGCACCATGCGAGCACCTGCGGATGTTGTATCAGCCAGTGGCGGGTGCGCTGCTTCAGCACCGCTTCGCCGTCGCGGCTGTTGATGCCCTTGCCGTGGATCACCAGCACGCAGCGCAGTTCTTGCTGCATCGCCTCGTGCAGGAATTCCTGCAGCAGCCGGCGTGCCGCGTCGCTGTCGAGCCCGTGCAGGTCGAGTTTATCCTGGATAGGCCAGTGGCCGCGGCGGAGCTTGCGCAGCATCATGCGTGACAGCCCGTTGCCGAGGTATTCGTCCGGGAGTTCGCCGCCGCTGAAGTCGGACAGTGTGTCGGGGATGACTTCGGGTGTCGTGGAGTTGCGCAGCAGCGGCCTGCGCGGCGGATGCTGTGTGACGATGCGATTCTGTTGCGGCAACGGCTTTACGTCGCCGACGGCCGCGCGGAATAACGCGGCATCGTCGGGATGGATTTCGTCTTTCGGTGTTTTCAAATTTTGCCGAAGGAGGCGAGGTACTTGTCGGCATCCAGTGCGGCCATGCAGCCGGTTGCCGCGCTGGTGCAGGCCTGGCGGTAGATCTGATCCTGCACGTCGCCGGCGGCGAACACCCCGGAGATGCTGGTTGCCGTCGCGTTGCCACAAGAGCCGCCGCGGGTGCGAATATAGCCGCTGTCCATCTCCAGCTGTCCGGTGAAGAGGTCGGTGTTCGGTTTGTGACCGATCGCGATAAACACGCCCTTGAGTACGATGTCCTGTGTCTCGCCGCTTTTGACATGCTTGACGCGCATCCCGGTCACGCCGCTTGCGTCGCCCAGCACTTCATCCAGCACATGGTGCAGTTGCAGCGTGATCTTGCCTGCTTCCACCTTTTCCATCAGATGGTCGATCATGATGCGCTCGGCGCGGAAGGTGTCGCGGCGGTGCACCAGCGTTACGTGGTTGGCGATGTTGGACAGGTATAGCGCCTCTTCGACCGCGGTGTTGCCGCCGCCGATCACCGCGATATCCTGACCGCGATAGAAGAAACCGTCGCAGGTTGCGCAGCCGGATACGCCGCGGCCCATGAAGGCTTCTTCCGACGGTAGGCCCAGATATTGCGCCGATGCGCCGGTGCAGATGATCAGCGAGTCGCAGGTGTAGCTGCCGGCGTCGCCGACCAGCAGGAATGGCTTCTGCTGCAGTTTGGCGGTATGGATATGGTCGAAAATCATCTGGGTGTTGAAACGCTCGGCATGCTTCTGGAAGCGTTCCATCAGTTCCGGGCCCTGCACGCCATCCGGATCGGCCGGCCAGTTGTCCACCTCGGTGGTGGTCATCAGCTGTCCGCCCTGCGCCAGTCCGGTGATCAGCACCGGGTTCAGGTTGGCGCGCGCGGCATACACGGCGGCGGTGTAACCGGCCGGGCCGGAGCCGAGGATGATCAGGCGGTGGTGTTGGATGGTCTGTTCCATGATGTTTGCTTCCGAGTCTAAATTACTTGAGAGGGGCGAAATTTAGCAGTGGCGCGCCGGGCTGTCGAGTTAAAATGCGCGCACCATGCGATTCGTCTTATTCCTGCTGCTGTTGGGCTCTTGTGCCGTTCAGGCCGCCGAACTTCCCGGCATTCCCCCATTCATCGACGAAATGGTCGGGAAACACCAGTTCCGGCGCGACGAACTGGTGCTGGTGTTCTCCCGCGCGCAGCATCAACCGGCGATCATCGAGGCGATCTCGCGTCCGTCCACCGCCAGGCCCTGGCCGGAATACCGCGCGTCTTTCGTGAACCGCCAGCGCATCAAGCTCGGGCTGGAATTCTGGCACAAGTATCGCGCGACCTTGCGCCGCGCCGAAAAGAAATACGGCGTGCCGCAGGAGATCGTCGTCGCGTTGATCGGCGTAGAAACGATCTACGGTCGCAACGCCGGCAACTACCGCGTGCTGGATGCGCTGACCACGCTGGCTTTCGATTACCCGCGCCGCGCCGATTTTTTCCGCAGCGAACTGGAGCATTACCTGCTGCTGGCGCGCGATCAGCAGTTCGATCTGTTAAGCGTTCGCGGCTCCTACGCCGGGGCGATGGGCGTGCCGCAGTTCATGCCTAGCAGCTACCGCAAGTATGCGGTGGACTTCAACGGCAACCGCAAGATAGACCTGCTGCGCGAGGACAGGGACGCGATCGGCAGCGTCGCCAACTATCTGAAGGGTTATGGCTGGATCGCCAAGGAAGGCGTGACGCTGCGCGCGGAAGTTATCGGGAGCTTGCCGGCGGATATCAAGACGCCGCGCACGGTCGCCGACTGGGCCGCACAGGGCGTGACGGCCAAGGCGAAACTTGCTCGGGACAAGCCGCTGCGGCTGCTGGAGTTTACGGTCGGGGAAGGCAAGGAATACTGGCTGGCGCTCAACAACTTCGAAGTTATCACGCGCTACAACAACAGCGACTACTACGCGATGTCGGTATTTCAGCTGGCCGATGAGCTGAAGAAGGCACGGGCTAGCGCCCGGAAATGATGCGCCGTGCGCCGTTGAATCGCTTCTGCCAGTAACCTTGGGCCATGTTCTCGACGCGGATACCACCACCGCTGCTGGGCGAGTGCACGAAGCGACCGTCGCCCAGATAGATGCCGACATGCGAGAACGCCCGGCGCAATGTGTTATAGAAAACCAGGTCGCCGGGGCGTAGTTCGCTCAGATTGATTCGTTCCCCCAGTTCGTTGATCTCGCTGCTGCTGCGTGGCAGTTCGATACCCAGCGTCGAGTGGAACACGTGCCGGACGAAGCCGCTGCAATCGAATCCGGTCTCGGGAGAATTGCCGCCATAGCGGTACGGTGTGCCGGTCAGGCTCAGCGCATAGAAAGCCAGATTGTTCAGCGCCTCGTCCTGCGGGACAGCAGCTGTTTTCTCCTGCTGCACGAAAGCCTGTTGCGCTTCATCCTCCGCCAGGCAGATGGATGGAGTGAGCAGCAGGGCAAGCAGCAACGGGGCGATTTTCATCGGGCGAGACGGTTGGCGATGGGACGGGCGGCATTCTAAACCATTCTCGCGGTTGCGAAGAAATCAGTGTTTTCTTATTTGTGGCGGACGTCTATTAGGTTAGCTGTGCCGGTAGTATAGTGGCCGTACACCCCGGCAATCCCATTGAAGGAGAAACCATCATGACCGTGTCCCGCCGCGATTTTCTCAAACAGAGTCTGGTCGTTTCTTCCGCGACTGCGACCGGTCTGTTGCCCGTCTCCGAAGTAGCTAATGCCGCAGTAAAAAATGCCGAGGCCGGCTGGCGCTGGGACAGGGGCGTGTGCCGCTTCTGCGGCGTCGGTTGCGGCATCCAGGTCGCCACCGAAAACGGCAAGATTGTCGCCACCAAGGCCGATGCCGATGCGCCGGTCAATCGCGGGTTGAACTGCATCAAAGGCTATTTCAACGGCGAAATACTCTACGGCAAGGACCGGTTGACCCAGCCGCTGCTGCGGATGAAAAACGGCCGCTACGACAAGCAGGGCGAGTTCGTGCCGGTCTCCTGGGATCGCGCGTTCGACGAGATGGAGAAGCAGTTCAAGCGCCATTACAAGGAACTCGGCCCGACCGGTGTCGGTTTCTTTGGCTCCGGGCAGCACACCGTGCAGGAAGGCTATGCCGCGGTCAAGCTGTTCAAGGCCGGCTTCCGCAGCAACAACATCGATCCCAACGCGCGCCACTGCATGGCCTCGGCGGTGGCGGCGTTTATGCAGGTGTTCGGCATCGACGAGCCCTCCGGCAACTACGACGACATCGAGCATACCGACACCATGGTGCTGTGGGGGGCCAACATGGCCGAGATGCATCCGGTGTTGTGGATGCGCGTCTCCGATCGCAAGCTGGGCGACCCGAATGTGCGTGTGGTCAACCTGACCACGCTCAGCAACATGTGCTCCGGCATCGCCGATCTGGAGATCGTATTCAAGCCCAGCACCGACCTTGCGATCATGAACTATATTGCGCGCGAGATCGTGATCCGCGATGCGGTGAACCGGGAGTTCGTCGACAAGCATTGCGCGTTCGCTGCCGGGCCGACCGACATAGGCTACGGCATGCGCGGCTCGGACAAATTCGACTACGCCGCCGAGAAGGACACCAACGCCAAGGAACTGGCTATGCAGCTGGGCAGCGCGGAGGCGATCGCCCAAGGCAAGCAGGCGGGTGCGACCGTGGAGCAGAAGAACCGCGCCACGCCCGACAAGCACTGGCTGATCACCTTCGAGGATTTCAAGAAGGGCGTCGAGCCCTATACGCTGGACTTCGTTGCGGAACTGGCCAAGGGCGATCCGGACGAATCGCTGGCCGATTTCAAGATCAAACTCAAACAACTGGCCGATCTCTACATCGAGAAGAACCGCAAGGTGGTGAGCTTCTGGACCATGGGCTTCAACCAGCACCAGCGCGGCACTTGGGTCAACGAGCAGGCCTACATGCTGCACCTGTTGCTGGGCAAGCAGGCCACACCCGGCAACGGCGCGTTCTCGCTGACCGGCCAGCCCTCCGCCTGCGGCACCGCGCGCGAGGTCGGCGTATTCTCGCACCGCTTGCCCGCCGACATGGTGGTGAACAACCCCGACCACCGCGCCGCATCCGAGAAGATATGGAAGCTGCCGGCGAAGACGCTGAACCCCAAGGTCGGCAGCCATTTCACCAAGCTGCTGCGCGACATCGAGGACGGCCAGATCCGCTGGGCTTGGATACAGGTGTGCAACCCGTTCCAGGACACTGCCAACGCCAACCACTGGATCAAGGCGGCGCGCGAGAAAGACAACTTCATCGTGGTGTCCGATGCCTATCCCGGCATCTCCACCAAGGTGGCCGATCTGGTGCTGCCGGCGGCGATGATTTTCGAGAAGTGGGGCGGTTACGGCAATGCCGAGCGCCGCACTCAGCTGTGGCGCGAGCAGGTGCCGCCGCCGGGACAGGCGCGCAGCGATATCTGGCAGATCATTGAATTCTCCAAGCGCTTCAAGCTTAAGGAGGTATGGGGCGAGCAGAGGTTGCCGGGGCTGAAGGAAGAGGGCTATGCCGACGGCAAGTTGCCGGACGTGCTGACCGGCTCGGCGTATGCGCCGGAGGCGACCTTGTACGACACGCTGTTCGCCACCGCGGACAACAAAAAGTTCAAGTGGCCAGACAAGATTGCGAATGGCCATGCGAACCACACAGCCGCGTTGCTTGGCGGAGACTGGTTCCCGGAGAAGGCGCTGTTCGAGGAATACGCGCAGTTCGGACGCGGCCATGCGCATGACCTTGCCCCATTCGATGTGTATTTCCGCGACGATGTGCGCGGGTTGAAGTGGCCGGTGGTGGACGGCAAGGAGACGCACTGGCGTTTCAACGAGGCCTACGACCCGTATGTCAAGAAGGGCAGCGGTTTCGATTTCTACGGCACCGCGTTCAAGTCGCTGCCCAGCGGCAATCTGGACGGCATCACCAAACCGGAGAAGACCAGCGTCGCCGGCCGCGCGAAGATATTTTTCCGCCCCTATGCCGCGCCGGTGGAGCAGCCGGACCAGAACTACGACATGTGGCTCAACACCGGCCGCGTGCTGGAGCACTGGCACTCCGGCACGATGACGCGGCGCGTGCGCGAGCTGCACTGGGCCGTTCCTTCTGCGGTGATGTTCATGCATCCGGCAGACGCGAAGGCGCGCGGCCTCAAGCAGGACGACATCGCGTGGATAGAATCGCGCCGCGGCAAGATCAAGGCCGCGGTGGAGACCAAGGGGCGCAACCGTCCGCCCAGGGGCATGGTGTTCGTGCCCTGGTTCGACGAGGGCGTGTTCATCAACAAGGTGACACTGGATGCGACCTGCCCGATCTCGAAGCAGACCGACTTTAAGAAGTGCGCGGTCAAGATCTACAAGGCCTGACCTGAATGAATCCGATAAGGAGAGACAACATGCGCCACGCAGCTATCGTCATCCGTTTGTTCGCCGGCATCGCCCTGATGGCGGCGGTTTCGTCCTTCGCCGCCGAGCCCATCAAGACGAATGCTATGGGACTGAGCAAGACCAGCGTGTTCGATACGCCGACGCCCGGGGTATATCACGAGAAGGCGGGGATGCCGGGATCGAACAAGGTATTGCCCCGCGCCTATTCGGGCGCGCCGCCGCAGATCTCCCACAGCATCGGCGATTTTCTGCCGATCACCGCACAGAGCAACATGTGCATCGCCTGCCACAACCAGCCGTCGCAATGGGGACAAAAGCTCCAGAAAGGCATGGCCACGCCTATCCCGCCCAGTCATTACACCGATCAGCGCAATCCACAGGGCAAGGTCGGCGAGAGTCCGGTCGGCGCGCGCTACAACTGCAACCAGTGCCATGTTTCGCAGACCGATGCCCCGGCGCTGGTGGGAAACACCTTCTCGCGCGGGCGCTGATCGGCGGGCATGGCCGACGGTTATCTTTCCTGCGGTAGAATCGCGGCCATGAAGAAGACGCTCGCCCTGTTGCTGTTGCTCCCGCTGACGGCGCTTGCCGCCGAACTCGAAGTCATTGCGCTGAAGCATCGCAGCGCCGAAGAATTGCTGCCCATCGTCCGTCCGCTGCTGGACAAGGACGGCGTCGCCAGCGGCATGGACTACCAGCTGATCCTGCGCACCTCGCCGCGCAATCTCGCCGAAATCAAGAAACTGCTGACCAGCCTGGACGTCGCGCCGCGACGCCTGAGGATCACCGTGATGCAGGATGTCGACCGCGACACCGTCGAGCGTCTCACCTCGGTCTCCGGCAGTATAGGCAGCAATCCACGCATCACCTTGCCGGACAGCGGCGGCGGGGCGAGCGTCGAAGTCGGGCAGGGACGCGACCGGCTGAAGGCCAACGTGATCAGCACCCGCACGCTGGAAGAAGGGCGCAACACCCAGCAGCTGCAGGTGATCGAGGGCAATCGCGCGCTGGTGCGCACCGGGCAGAGCATGCCCGTCCCTCAGCGTCAGGTGATCCAGCATCCCTGGGGCACTCAGGTGATCGACAGCACTGCTTACCGCGAGGTGGAGCGCGGTTTCTACGTGTTGCCGCGCGTGAACGGCGACCGCGTTACGCTGGAGATCGGCGCGCAGAACGATGCGCCGGTGCGCGGCGACCCGCAGTCGGTGAGCACCCAGCAGGCTTCAAGCACGCTGTCGGGTCGGTTGGGTGAGTGGATGGAACTGGGCGGGACCGGGCAGCGCGAGACGGTCGACGACGGTACGATCTCCTCGCGCAGCGCATCGCGCAAACATGAGCAGCGCAGCGTGCTGATCCGGGTGGAAGAGGTCGAACCTTAAAACTTCTTTCCGTGGACGATTGTTTTTTCCAAGTATTCGTAGGGTGGGCTTTGCCCACCACGTCGGGCGGAGCCCGACCTACATTTGTTTCGGCTTGTCAGGTTTAGGTTTTCAGGTTTGGTCCGCAACAAAAAACAGGGCGGAGTGATCCGCCCTGTTTTTTTTCGATGAACTTCTGAAACCTAGATCAGCGGCACGATCATCAGCGCGACGATGTTGATGATCTTGATCAGCGGGTTCACCGCCGGGCCGGCGGTGTCCTTGTAGGGATCGCCCACGGTGTCGCCGGTCACGGCAGCTTTGTGCGCTTCCGAGCCCTTGCCGCCGTAGTTGCCTTCCTCGATGTATTTCTTCGCGTTGTCCCATGCGCCGCCGCCGGTGGTCATCGAGATCGCGACGAAGATGCCGGTGACGATAGTGCCGACCAGCACGCCGCCCAGCGCCTGCGCGCCCAGCGTCAGGCCGACGATCACCGGCACGGCGACCGGCAGCAGCGAGGGCACGATCATCTCGCGGATCGCGGCCTTGGTCAGCATGTCGACGCAGGTGCCGTATTCCGGTTTGGCCGTGCCTTCCATGATGCCGGGGATTTCCTTGAACTGGCGGCGCACTTCGACGACCACCGAGCCTGCGGCGCGTCCGACCGCTTCCATGCCCATCGCCGCGAACAGATAGGGCACCATGCCGCCGATGAACAGGCCGATGATCACCATGTGGTTGGACAGGTCGAAGGTCAGCGCAGGGCCGCCGTGGGTGGCGAGCGCGTGGGTGTAGTCGGCGAACAGCACCAGTGCGGCCAGACCGGCAGAGCCGATCGCGTAGCCCTTGGTCACTGCCTTGGTGGTGTTGCCGACCGCGTCGAGCGGATCGGTGATGTTGCGTATGCTTTCATCGAGGCCCGCCATTTCGGCGATGCCGCCGGCGTTGTCGGTGATCGGGCCGTAGGCGTCGAGCGCGACGATGATGCCGGCCATCGACAGCATCGAAGTCGCGGCGATGGCGATGCCGTACAGTCCGCCCAGTTCGAATGCGCCCCAGATCGACAGGCACACAGCCAAGACAGGCGCGGCGGTGGATTTCATCGATACGCCCAGGCCGGCGATCACGTTGGTGCCGTGGCCGGTGGTGGAGGCCTGCGCGATGTGGCGCACCGGGCTGTATTCGGTGGCGGTGTAGTACTCGGTGATCCACACCATCGCCGCGGTCAGCGCCAGGCCGATCAGCGAAGCCAGATACAGGCTCATCGATGAAACCAGTTGGCCGTCTATCATCACGCCGTCGCCGAGTATCCAGGTGGTCACCGGGTAAAACGCGACCAGTGCCAGCACGCCGGAGACGATCAGGCCGCGGTACAGCGCGTTCATGATTTTGCCGCCCTCGCGCACCTTGACGAAGAAGGTGCCGATGATGGATGCGATGATGGACACGCCGCCCAGCACCAGCGGATAGATCACCGCCTCGGGCGAACCGGTGATCAGCAGTCCGCCCAGCACCATGGTCGCGATGATGGTCACCGCGTAGGTCTCGAACAGGTCGGCCGCCATGCCGGCGCAATCGCCGACGTTGTCGCCGACGTTATCCGCGATCACCGCCGGGTTGCGCGGATCGTCTTCGGGGATGCCGGCTTCGACCTTGCCGACCAGATCGGCGCCGACGTCGGCGCCCTTGGTGAAGATGCCGCCGCCGAGACGGGCGAAGATCGAGATCAGCGAACCGCCGAACGCCAGACCGACCAGCGCGTGCGTCGCCTCGGCGGTGGTGGTGCCGACCATCAGCGTCAGGAAGGAGTAGTAACCGGCGACGCCCAGCAGGCCCAAGCCGACCACCAGCATGCCGGTGATCGCACCGCCCTTGAACGCGACGTTCAGCGCGGCGTTAAGTCCGCCGCTGGCCGCCTGCGCAGTGCGGATGTTGGCGCGCACCGAGACGTTCATGCCGATGAAGCCGGTCAGGCCGGACAACAGCGCGCCGAGCACGAAGCCGAGTGCGGTTTGCCAGCCGAGTGCCGCGAAGATGGCTACCAGCAGGATCGCGCCGACCATGGCGATGGTGGTGTATTGCCGGTTCAGGTAGGCCTGAGCGCCTTCCTGCACCGCAGCGGCGATCTCCCGCATTCGGTCGTTGCCGGTCGGCAGCGCGAGTATCCATTTGATCGAGAACGCGCCATAGAGGATGGCGACGATGGCGCAAAACAGTGCAAATCCGAGACCAGATGACATGTTTCCCTCCCTAAGAATGATGCCGACAGGATTTTCGTATTCAGGATTTTTGTATCCCCGGGGGCCGAAATATTCCGGCCACGAACTCATCATAGCAATCATGTCCGGCTTCGTCGCGGAGAATTTTCCGATAGTTGCTCAGGCATTGCTGAGTCATGCCGCGTCTGTCGATCAGGTCGCGTTGCATATCGCAAAATTATGCGATGATGTGGCTGCCATTAACCATGTATCTGGAGCAGGTGTGGATAATCTGACTGTCTGCCGTGTATTGCTGGTCGAGGATGATCCAGGCGATGCCAATCTGGTGCGTCAGATGTTGCGCGTTAGCGGAGAGACTCGGTTTTCGGTGACCTGGGTGGTGACGCTGACCGAAGCCGGCCAGCGGCTGCGTGCAGAGACTTTCGAAGTGGTGCTGCTCGACCTGTCGCTGCCGGACTCGACCGGGCTCGCCACGGTGCAGGCCTGTCGCCAAGTGAATAGCGTGCTGCCTATTATCGTGCTGACCGGACACGATGATGTTGGGTTCGCGCTTCAGGCCATCGAGGCCGGTGCGCAGGACTATCTGGTCAAGGGCAGCTTCGACGAGGATGCCTTGATCCGCGCGATTCGATACGCGATCAGCCGCGCCAGCCTGGAACACAATCTCGCCGAGACCGGCACCCAATTGCGCACGCTGATCAATGCGATGCCAGACATCGTGTGTTTCAAGGATGGAGAGGGGCGATGGCTGGAGGCCAACGATTTCGATCTCAAACTGTTCCAGCTCGATGGCGTCGATTACCGCGGCAAAAAGGATTCCGAACTCGCTGCCTATCAGGATTTCTACCGCGACGCATTTCTGGGAGGCGAAGCGTCCGACGAGGAGGCTTGGCGCGCCGAAAAGATGGTTCGGGGGGAGGAGATCATCCCCAGGCCGGACGGCATGGCGCTGGTATTCGATATCATCAAGGTGCCGCTGTTCAATCCGGACGGTAGTCGCAAGGGGCTGGTGGTGGTCGGGCGCGATATCACTGAACGCAAGCGAGCCGAGGAACGGCTGAATCTTGCTTCCCATGTGTTCGACACCACCGGCGAGGGAATCGCCGTGACCGACATGCATGCCAATATCGTGGCGGTCAATCCGGCATTCACCAAGATCACCGGTTACAGCGAGGCCGAGGCGCTCGGACAGAATCCACGCATCCTCAAGTCGGGGCGTCAGGACAAGGGCTTCTATATCGACTTCTGGCGCGAGCTGATCGCGCGTGGCGAATGGCGGGGCGAACTCTGGAACAAGCGCAAGAACGGCGATATCTACCCGCAGTGGTCCACGGTCAGTGCGATCCGTAACGAGGCCGGCGAAAATACCAGCTATGTCGCGGTGTTCTCCGACATGACCGAGGTCCAGCGTGCGCAAGCCCGCGCCGATCAGCTGGCCTGGCGCGACCCGCTGACCGGGTTGGCGAACCGCGCGCTGTTCCTGCGCCAGGTCGAGCAGACGCTGGTCAGCGCGAAGCGCGAGAAGCATTTTGCCGTTGTACTGCTGATCGATCTCGATCGTTTCAAGGAAATCAACGAGGCACGCGGGTTGGCGGTCGGGGATGCGTTGCTGAAGGCGGTGGCGGAGCGTTTCGCCGTGCTGTTGCATGAGGACGATCTGCTGGCTCGTCTCGATTCGGACGAATTCGCGGTATTGCTGCCAAGGCTGCGCACCTCGCACGAAGCTGCTGCACGCGAGGCGCTGGCGGTGGCCGAGAAACTGCGGACCGCATTGCGCGACAGTATCGAAATCGACGGCGAGGCCATGCATGTCGAGGCCAGCATCGGTATTGTGCTGTTGCCGGATTCCCCGGAGGAATTGGCGGTCGATGTAGTGCGTCAGGCAGACATGGCATTGGCCAGGGCAAAGGCCGAGGGCGGCGCCCGTTCGATGTTTTTCGAGGCGGCCATGGGCGAAAAAGCAAAGAGTCGTTTTCAGCTTGAAACCGAGTTGCGCGCGGCCATTGCCGGCGAGCAGTTGCGGCTCTATCTGCAGCGACAGGTGGATGCGACGGGCAAGCAGGTCGGGGCCGAAGCGCTGGTGCGCTGGCAGCACCCGGTGCGCGGGCTGGTTCCGCCCGGTGCGTTTATCCCGTTGGCGGAGGCGTCCGATCTGATCGTTGCCATCGATCAATGGATGATGGCCGCCGTGTGCCGATTGCTGGCGCGCCTGGACAGCGAGGGGAGGGCGCTGCGCATCGCAGTCAATATCAGTCCACGCCATTTTCAGCAGGCGAGCTTTGTCGCCGATGTGCGGCATCATCTGCTTGTCAGTGGCGCCGATCCGACTCATCTGGTGCTGGAAGTGACCGAAGGCCTGATGATAGGCGACATCAATGATGTGGTCGTCAAGATGGCCGCACTATCCGCGATGGGTATCCATTTCTCGATCGACGATTTCGGCACCGGCTATTCCAGCCTCGCTTATATCAAGCGGCTGCCTATTCATGAACTGAAGATCGACAAGAGTTTCATTCAGGATGCCGCCACCGATCAGAACGACGCGGCGCTGGTCGAAACCATCGTCGCTGTGGCGCGTCACCTGCACCTGCAGGTTGTCGCCGAGGGCGTTGAAACGCAGGCGCAGGCCGATCTGCTGAATTCCTATGGCAACGTGATCCATCAAGGCTATCTATATGGACGTCCCGAACCGGTCGATATCTGGCTGCAACATCTGGACGGAAACTGAACGACAGGGTGGGTGAAACTGCAAATGAATGGCATGAACGGCATGAAATGCTGGAAGACCCGAGTGGCTGCTGTGCTGCTGCATGTCGCCGGCGCAGACGAACTCGTCGTGCTGCTGCGCACCGTCGAGAGCGAGCGTGATGCGCTGATGGTCGCGGAGAAAATCCGCCATGCGCTCGACCAGCCGTTCGTGCTGGCCGGCCTGCGACTGGAAATTTCCTGCGGCATAGGCGTGGCCATCAACCCGGAACATGGCGATAACGGCATCGAGCTGTCCAGGAACGCCGATATCGCGATGTATCATGCCAAGGAATCAGGTCGCGACAATGTGCAACTGTTTCGCCCGGATATGGCGAAAGCGAGGACATGATGAAAGATCAGCCCGACATCACCGAATCGGCGATGCGTTCCAGCGGATTTCCCCCCCGGCTGGCGGCTGGTTTGTTGCTGGTCAATCTGTGCATAGCCGCGCTGGCCTGGTGGAGCATGAGGCATCATTTCGATGACCATAGGGAGCAGGCCGAACTGGGTACGCAGAATCTGGTGCGCGCGCTGGAGAGCGACATCGCCGGCACGATCGACGCCGACGAGATGGCGCTGCTTTCGGTGCTGGACGAATACCGGCGTCAGCGCGCGAGTGGCAGGATAAACGCCGCCGGAATGAATGCCCATATCGAGCAGGTGCGCGCCCGCCGGCCCGAAATCGATGCGATCCGCATCGCCGATGCGCAGGGGGTGCTGGTGTATGGCACCGGCGTGAAGTCGGCAGAGCGCAAATCGCTGGCCGATCGTCCGCATTTCATCCGGCTGCGCGACGATCCCGCGGCCGGGCTGGTGTTCTCCAGGCCGCAGATCAGCCGCGTCAACAACAAGTGGGTGATCGTGCTGGCGCACCGTATAGCCAAGCCGGACGGCTCGTTCGACGGCATGGTGTTCGCGGCGATTCCGCTGGATCATCTGTCCAGCACATTTTCCACGCTGGATGTCGGCGCCAACGGCATTGTGGCGTTGCGCGACCTGGAGTTCAATCTGGTTGCGCGTTATCCGGAATCGATGCTGCCGGAGCTTGCCGTCGGCAGCCAGCCGCCGACGTCGGAGTTGCAACAGCGGGTGGCCGCGGGCAAGACTGCCGGAAGCTATATTTCCGTTTCCGGGGTGGATCGCGTGGAGCGTATGGTTTCGTTCCGCAAGGTTGCAAGCTACCCGTTCTATATCCAGGTCGGCTGGGCGAGCGACGACTACCTGGCCGCCTCGCGTAGCGAGGCGAAATACATTGCGCTGCTGGTGGCTGCGTTCATGTTGATTACGCTGGCGGCCGGCTGGCTGATCTATTTGTCGTGGCAGGAGCAACGCCGGATCAATCGCGCGCTGGCCGAGAGCGAGACGCGGCTGAACGAACTGTTCGAGAATATGAGCAGCGGCGTCGCAATTTACCGTGTCGAGGACGACGGAAAACGCTTCGTGTTCAGTGCGTTCAACCGCGCGGCCGAGCGCATCGAGCAAAAGCCGCGCGGCGAGGTGATCGGGCGGGACGTGGTAGAAATATTTCCAGGTATCGAGGAACTCGGACTGCTGGAAGCACTACGGCGCGTCTGGCAGACCGGCAAGTCAGAGCGTTTCCCGCTGTCGTTTTATCACGATGGCCGGATCACTGGTTGGCGCGAGAATTTTGTCTACAAACTGCCGGGCGGCGAGATCGTTGCGATCTACGACGACGTAACCGAGCGCATGCAGGCGCAGCAAGCGCTGGAGGAACTCAACCGCGATTTCGTCACGCTGCTGGAAAGTTCTTCCGATTTTATCTATCTGAAGGACCGGGACAGCCGTATCCGTTTTTGCAGCCAGTCGATGGCGGCGATCACCGGACATGCGAGCTGGCGCGACATGGTAGGCAAGCACGACCTCGAAATCTTCCCGCCGGAAACCGCGAAAATTTATTACGAGGAAGAATTGCCGATCTTCCGCGACGGGGTGCCGCTGCTGAACAAGGCCGATCCCTATTTCGATGCGGACGGGAATCGCTGCTGGGTCAATACCAACAAGTGGCCGGTGTTCGATGCCGACGGCAAGACCGTGGTCGGTCTGTTCGGCATCAGCCGCGACATCACCGAGAGCATGAAGGCGGAATTCGTCTTGCGTCAAAGCGAGGAAGGACTGAAAGAAGCGCAACGCCTCGCCCATTTGGGCAGTTGGCATATGGACCTGGCGACCAATCAGGTTTTCTGGTCGGAAGAACTCTACAAAATGTACGGTTTCGATCCGTCACTGCCGCCGCCGCTCTACACCGACTCCATGAAACTTTTCACTCCGGAGAGCTGGGAAAGATTGAGCACCGCCATCGTTCATGTCGTAGAAACCGGCGCCCCTTATGAACTTGAACTGGAGACAGCGTCGAAGGGGGCGGGCAGGGGATGGATGTTGGCACGCGGGGAACTGGTGCGTGATGCAAGCGGTGCGCCTGTCAGGGTCAGGGGCGTGGTGATGGACATCACCGAGCGCAAGCAGGCTGAGGAAAAGGTGCGGCTCAGCATGGAAAAGCTGAACGAGGCGCAGCGCATCGCCCAGGTCGGTAACTGGGAGCTGGATCTGATCGGCGGCTATCTGTACTGGTCTGACGAGATATTCAATCTGTTCGAGATCGACAAGGCGCAGTTCGGCGCTTCCTATGAGGCGTTCCTGAACGCGATACATCCGGACGACCGGGAGAGGGTGAATCAGGCTTACACTCGTTCGCTGGAAACGCGCGAGCCATACGAGATCGCGCACCGCTTGCGGATGGCCGACGGCCGCATCAAGTGGGTCTATGAGCGTTGCAAGACGTTCTTCGATGCGCAGGGCAAGGCCTTGCGCTCGGTGGGGACGGTGCAGGATGTCACCGGGCGCAAGCTGATCGAGGATGCGTTGCGCCAGAGCGAGGCCTACAACAAGTTGCTGTTCTCCGATTCGCGTGTGGCGATGGTGGTGATGGACGCCGAGACGTTTCGTTATACCGATTGCAACCAGGCTGCGGTGGATATCTACGGTCTGCCGGACCGTGCGGCAGTGCTCGGTTTGACGCCGCTGGATGTGTCGGATGCCACCCAGTACGATGGGAGCGATTCCGCCACCGCTGCGCGAGCTATTATCGAGCAGGCCATGGAAAAAGATAGCGTGGTGTTCGAGTGGCGCCATCGGCGGCCCAATGGACAGGTTTGGGATGCCAAGGGGCATCTCATGCGCATGCAGCAGGACGGCAAGGAATTTCTGCTGTTCACGCTGGAAGACATCACCGAACAGAAACAGACCAGTGAGGAGTTGCGCAGCAAGACCGAAGCACTGCAGCGTTCCAATGCGGATCTCGAGCGTTTCGCCTACAGCGTGTCGCACGATATGCGCCAGCCGCTGCGCGCCGTCAGCGGTCACCTGCAGTTGCTGCAACGCAGTCTTAAGGGCAGGCTCGACGACGACGAGAGCGAGAACATGAGCTTCGCGCTGGAAGGTGCAAGGCGGATGGATTCGATGATCGTGTCGCTGCTCGATTATTCGCGCGTCGGGCGCAAGACCGAGGCGAAGGCGTGGCTACCCGCGCGCACGGCGCTGGACGATGCGCTGGGCTTTCTTGATCCGATGATTCACGACACTTCGGCCGCAGTTATCGTAGCCGGGGAGTGGCCGCAGGTGTATGCCAGTCGCGACGAACTGACGCGGCTGTTCCAGAACCTGATCGGCAACGGCATCAAGTTCTGCGAGCAGGGCAAGCCGCCGCGCATCGAGGTCGAATCCGGGGTGGATGGCGGAATCTGGCGAGTCAGGGTGCGCGATCATGGCATCGGCATAGACCCGACCCAGAGTGATCGGCTGTTCCAGTTTTTCAGCCGCTTGCAGGCGCGTACGCGCTTCGAAGGAACCGGTATGGGATTGGCGCTGTGCCGGCGCATTGTCGAGCATCACGGCGGGAAGATATGGGTGGAATCCGAAGGCGAGGGCCAGGGTAGTATGTTTGCGTTTGAACTGCCGTTGGATGCGACTCTGGAAGAGGAGGGCATGATCGATGCGTAACTTCATGTCATGGTTGGGGTTGGCGATGTTCCTGCTGCTTGCCGGTTGCGGTGACGAGCAACAGGAGTACCAGCCCAGTTTCGTCGCGCAGCAAGCACAGCCTGAGAAACATTACAGCTTCGCGATCCATCCGCTGCACAATCCGGAGATGCTGCTGGAGCGTTATGGCCCTATCGTCGATTACCTGAATCGCCACATCGAGGGCGCGCATTTCACGCTGGAGGCATCGCGCAACTACGAAGAATTCGACAAGAAATTGTACGCCGGTCAGCTCGATTTCGCGCTGCCCAATCCCTACCAGACCGTCAATTCGCTGAAGCATGGCTATCATGTGTTCGGCAAGATGGGTGACGACCATAACTTCCGCGGCATCTGGCTGGTGCGGCGCGATTCGGGCATCCGCAAGGTGACCGACCTCAAGGGCAAGAAAGTCAGCTATCCGGCAAAGACCGCGCTGGCCGCGACGATGATGCCGCAGTACTACCTGCACACCCACGGCATCGACGTGAACAAGGATGTCGAAAACCTCTACGTCGGCTCGCAGGAATCCTCGATCATGAATGCTTATCTGGGACAGGTCGCGGCGGCGGCGACATGGCCGATTCCGTGGATGCTGTTTCAGCAGCAGCACCCGGACAAGGCGGCGCAACTGGAACTGATCTGGCAGACCGAACCGCTGATCAACAACGGTCTGGTCGCGCGCAGCGACATGCCGAAAGAGCTGGTCGAGCGGGTAGCGATGCTGCTCTCTACCTTGCACGAGAACGAGGAGGGGCGCGCGCTGTTGGCGCGACTGCCGATTTCTCGCTTTGAGCGCGCCAACGACGCAAGCTACGATGTGGTGCGTTCGTTCCTCGCAACCTTCTCGCGCAACGTGCGCCCGCTGGAGCCGCAATGAACCTCGCCCCCATCAGGCTGCTGCGCCATTTCTGGTTCGCCTCGATCCGGCGGCAGGTGACGCTGTCGTTCGCCGCCGTATCGGTGCTGGTGATGCTGTTGTTCGGCTACGGAATTCTGGAGCAGGAGCGCGATTTCCTGCGCAAGCAGAGCGTCGACTATGCGCAGGGGCTCGCCCATACCGTCGCGGTCAGCAGCGCTTCCTGGGTCGTGGCGAACGACGTGGCCGGTTTGCAGGAAGTGCTGGCCAGCATCGGACGCAGCCGCAGCCTGCGCTATGCGCTGGTGCTGTCGTCCGAGGGGCGCGTGCTGGCATCGAGCCAGCCAGAGAATGTCGGGCTGTACGTCAACGATGCGTTGAGCCGCAGGCTGCTCGACGCGACCGCGTCGGAACCGCTGGTGCTGCTCGACAACACGGCGATGATAGACGTGGCCGAACCGGTGATGCTGGGCAATCGCCAGGTCGGCTGGGTGCGTATCGGTTTCGGTCGCGACGAGATGGCGGCCAACCTGCGCAAGGTCGAACGGGCCGGTTACCTGATGATGGCCGTTTCCATCGCCGCGACGCTGCTGGTCGCGCTGGCGCTGTCGGGGCGGGTGACCGGGCGTTTGCAGCAACTGGTGGATGTGGCGAACCAGATTCATGCCGGGCGGCGCGATGCGCGCGCGCAAGTGAGCGGCAGCGACGAGGTGAGCGCGCTGGCGGATAACTTCAACACCATGCTGAACGAACTGGAGAAATCGGAGCGCGGACTGGCGGCGCGCGGCAACGCGCTGTCGCGCGCCAATACCGATCTGACGCGCTTCGCCGAAATTTCGGCCCATCACCTGATGGAGCCGTCGCGGCGTCTGTCGAGCTACAGCCAGAATTTGCGCGAGCGCTTGGATGCGATCCCCGAACTGCGCCGCGACAACGAGGTGCGCAATTCGATCGAGTACATCGAGCGCGATGCCGCGCGCCTGCGCAACCTGGTGCGCGACATCCAGCTCTATCTGGCGGCGAGCGAGCCGCGCGGGGCGGTGTGCGAGGAGGATGCGAACGCCGTGGTCGCCGCGCTGGAGCGACGACTGGCGCAGCGTCTGCTGGAGCAGGGGGCAGCCATCGAATGCGGGGCGCTGCCGCCGGCGGTGCTGGACAAACCGCGCCTCAACGACCTGTTTGCGGTGCTGGTCGACAACGCGCTGATCCACGCCCGTCCGCTAGACCCGGCGCAGCCGCTACGCATTCACATCGGCGGCGAGCGCGGCGAGGGTTTGAGCCGCTACCGCGTAGCCGACAACGGGCCGGGCATCCCGGCGGAATACCGCGAGCGGGTGTTCGAGATGTTCGAACGGTTGACGGCGGGCGGCGAGGGCGGCTCGGGCATCGGCCTGTCGATCGCGCGCCGCATCGTCGAGAGCCGCCACGGGCGGATATGGATCGAGCAGGCGGAACAGGGCGGCGTTGCGGTGGTGTTCGAACTGCCGGATCGGGAAAGCGCCGAGTAGGCGCGGCATGCACGGGAGCGACAGGTGAGCGATACGCAAAAACAGAAAGTACTCGAGCAGGTTTTTTCGCCCTATCGCGCGGCGGCGGTCGCGGCGCTGGTCTGGAGCGCGATCATGGGCGGTTTTCTGGCGTGGTATGTGATCGTGACGAAGGATCACACCGAACAGCTGGCGCGCAACGAGGTGCGGGTTATTTTCAACAAGGATCTGTCGTTCCGTCGTTGGGTGACCAGCCACGGCGGTGTGTATGCGCCGGTCACCGACAGGACGCAACCGAATCCCGGCCTGTCCCATCTGCCGGAACGCGATATCGAGACGCCGTCGGGCCGAAAATTGACGCTGATGAATCCGGCCTACGTGATGCGCCAGGTGATGACGGACTACAGCGAGCTGTATGGCGGCAAGGGCAAGCTGACCAGCCTCAAACTCATTAACCAGAAGAATGCGCCGGACGAATGGGAGCAGGCGGCGTTGCTGCGATTCGAACGGGGCGAGCGCGAGATCGCCGAATTCAGCGAGATTGATGGCCAGCCCTATCTGCGCCAGATCGGCGTGCTGATTGTGGAGAAGGGCTGCCTGAAGTGCCACGGCATCCAGGGTTACAAGGAAGGCGAGGTGCGCGGCGGCATCACGGTTTCGATCCCGATGCAGCCCCACCTCGATCGCATGTACGGCGACATCCGCCAGATGCTGCCGCCGATTGCCATCATCTGGCTGTTCGGGCTGGCGCTGATCGCGTTGCTGGGGCGGCAGGTGCGCCGGCGCATCGAGGTGCAGCAGGCCGGCGAGGAGGCATTGCGCAACAGCAGTGCCGAGGTCGCGCGCGCGCATGCCGATCTGACGCGCTTCGCCGATGTCTCGGCGCATCACCTGATCGCCCCGGTGCGCCGGTTGTCCAGCTATACCCAGTTGCTGCGCAACGAGCTGGCTGCCCATCCGCAGGCGCTGGTCGAGCAGGGCGTGGAGCAGGCGCTGCATTATCTGGAGAGCGATGCGGACAGTCTGCGTGTGCAGGTGCGCGACATCCAGCTTTATCTGGCGGCGGGCGAGCCGCGCGGCGCGGTGCGCGAGGAAGATGCGAACGTCGTGGTCGCCGCGCTGGAGCGGCGGCTGGCGCAGCGCCTGGCGGAGCAGAGTGCGGTCATCGAATGCGGGCCATTGCCTGCGGCAGTGCTGGACAAGCCACGCCTCAACGACCTGTTTGCGGTGCTGGTCGACAACGCGCTGATCCACGCCCGTCCGCTCGACCCCGCGCAGCAACTGCGCATCCGCATCGGCGGCGAGCGCGGCGAGGGTTTGAGTCGTTACCGCGTAGCCGACAACGGGCCGGGCATCCGCGCCGAATACCGCGAGCGGGTGTTCGAGATATTCGAACGGCTGACGGCGGGCGGCGAGGGCAGCTCGGGCATCGGCCTGTCGATTGCGCGCCGTATCGTCGAGAGCCGCCACGGGCGGATATGGATAGAGCAGGCGGAACAGGGCGGCACGGCGGTGGTGTTCGAACTGCCCGATGCCGGCTGAGCGGAGGAAAGATGATATATGCAAATTTTTCGATAGCCCGGAGGCGGTTTCTGGCGCTGCTGGGCGCGGGGGTGCTATGGGGATTGCTGCCCGGCTGCCGCCGCAGCGTTGCGCCGCTGACGGTCGCCGCGCATCTCTGGCCGGGCTACGAGTTCATGTTCCTGGCGCAACGCGAGGGCTGGCTAGCTGCGAGCCAGGTGACGTTGCGCGAGACGCAGTCCGCTTCGGAATCGTTGCAAGCGTTAAGCGATGGCAGGATCGATGCGGCCGCGCTGACGCTGGACGAGGTGTTGCGCGCAAGGGCGCGGGGCGTGCACTTGTCGGTGGCGCTGGTGTTCGATATTTCCGCCGGCGCCGACGTGGTGCTGGCGCGCCCATCCATCCGCGAATTGAAGCAGATCAAGGGCAAACGCATCGGCGTGGAGCAAAGCGCGCTGGGTGCGCTGATGCTGGTGAAGGCGTTGCAAGCGGCGGGGCTCGAACGTCAGGATGTGCAGGCGGTTCCGCTGACGATAGACCAGCATGAAGCAGCCTGGCAGCGCGGCGAGGTGGATGTGCTGGTCAGCTATCCCCCGGTGTCCAGCCATTTGCTCGAAGGCGGCGCGGTCAACCTGTTTGACAGCCGCCAGTTGCCGGACACCATCGTCGATGTGCTGGCGGTGCGCCAGCAGGCGCTTGAGCACAAGCGCGACGCGGTGCGCCGTCTGGTTGCGGCGCATCTGCGCGGGCGTAACCATTTGCAGCGTAATCCGCAGGACGCGAGCTACCGCATGGCGGCGCATCTCGGGCTGCGTCCCGAGGAGGTGCTGGCTTCGTACAAGGGCATAGTGCTGCCCGATCTGGCCGGCAACCTGCGCCTGCTCGGCGGGGACAGGCCGGCGCTGCTGGACAGCGCGCGCATGCTGAGCGCTGTCATGTACCAGGAAGGGCTGCTACCGCAGCCGGATAGCCTCGATGCGTTGTTGTATGCCGGTGGCTTGCCGGAGGCGGAGCATGAAGACTAGCCTGCTCAGGCTGATTGCAGTGCTGCTGCTGGCGGCGGGGCCGCTGTGGGCAGCGGAGCCGGTCAGGATCGGGGTGCTGGCATTCCGTCCCAAGCCGGATACGCTGGCGCAGTGGCGGCCACTGCAAGCGATGTTGAAACGCCAGATGCCGGAGCGCGATTTCGTGGTCGAGCCGCTCGACTATGACGAGCTGGGGGCGGCCGTAGCCAGCCGACGGCTGGATTTCGTGCTGACCAATCCCGGCCATTACGTGCTGCTGGCGCACCGCAGCGGGCTGTCGGCGCCGCTGGCGACGCTGGTGAACGCCGATCACGGGCGTCATTTGTATGCCTATGGCGGCGTCATCTTCACCCGCGCCGACCAATCCGGCATCCGGACGCTGGCGGACATACGCGGCAAGCGGGTCGCGGCGGTGTCTGGCGAATCGTTCGGCGGCTACCAGACGCAGGCCTACGAGCTTTCGGTCAGGGATATTCCGCTGCCGGACGGCAAGCAGTTGGTCAAGACCGGTACGCCGCACGACCGCGTCGTCGTGGCGGTGCTGGACGGGCAGGCCGAGGTCGGCTTCGTGCGCAGCGGCGTGCTGGAGCAGATGGCGCGCGAAGGAAAGCTCGATCTGGCGCGGGTGCGAGTGCTGAACCGGCAGGATCTGCCGGGGCTGCCCTGGCTGCTTTCTACCCGGCTGTACCCGGAATGGCCGCTCGCCGCGTTGCCTCATATCGACGAGCATCTGGCGCGCAACGTGACGGCGGCGCTGTTTCTGCTGGATCGCGACCCGGCGCTGATGCAGGCGATGAATATTCACGGTTTCACCGTGCCGTCCGATTACTCGCCGGTGGTGGAACTGTTGCGCGAACTGCGTCTGCCGCCGTTCGATGTTGCGCCGCGATTTACGCTGGGCGATGTGTGGGAAAAATACCGCGGGCAGGCGTTGGTCGCGCTGTTGCTGGTCGGGCTGGTGGCGTTGCTGTCGATGCGGCTGATGATTTCCAACCGCCGCCTGCATACCGAGCGGGTGCGGGCCGAGACGCAGGCGCGGCAACTGGCCGAGGCGGAGGAGCTCTGGCGCTTTGCGCTGGAGGGCGCCGGCGATGGCGTGTGGGACTGGGCGGTGCAGAGCGGCAAGACCCGTTTTTCGCGGCGCTGGAAGGAAATGATCGGTTACCGCGAGGATGAGTTTGAGGATTCCTATGACGCGTGGGTGGCGAGTCTGCATCCCGAGGACAAGCAGCATGTGCAGTCCACGTTGCAAGATTACTTCGACGGCAAGGCGCGCGAGTATGTGGTCGAATTTCGCATGCGCTGCAAGGACGGCGACTGGAAGTGGATACTGGGGCGCGGCATGGTGGTGAGTCGCGACATCAACGGCCGGCCGCTGCGCATGATAGGCACGCATGCCGACATCGACGCGCGCAAGCAAGCCGAGATGGCGCTGGCGCAATCCAATGCCGAACTCGAACAGTTCGCCTACAGCGTGTCGCACGACATGCGCCAGCCGTTGCGCATGGTGTCCGGCCATTTGCAGTTGCTGGAAAAGGGCTTGGGCGATACGCTCGACGACGAGCAGCGCGAGTGTCTGCATTTCGCGCTGGATGGCGCGAAGCGCATGGATTCGATGATCGTGTCGCTACTGGATTATTCGCGCGTGGGCCGCAAGACCGAGGCGAAGGCGTGGCAGCCGTCGCGCGCGGCGTTGGAAGAGGCGCTGGGTTTCCTCGATCCGCTGATTCATGAGGCCTCGGCCGAGGTCGGCGTAGTCGGCGACTGGCCGCAGGTGTACGCCAGCCGCGACGAGTTGGTGCGGCTGTTCCAGAACCTGATCGGTAACGGCATCAAATTCTGCGAGCCGGGCAAGCCGCCGCGCGTCGAGGCCGAGTCCGCGGTGGATGGTGGTGCCTGGCGGGTCAGGGTGCGTGACCATGGCATCGGCATCGACCCAGCCCAGAGCGGCCGGCTGTTCCAGTTCTTCAGCCGGTTGCAATCGCGTGCACGCTACGATGGCACAGGCATGGGGCTGGCGCTGTGCCGGCGCATTGTCGAGCATCACGGCGGGCGGATATGGGCGGAATCGGAGGGCGAAGGCCGAGGCAGCGTGTTTGTATTCGAGCTGCCGCTGGGGACGGAAAATGCAGTGCCATCGGGAAGCTGAGCTTGATACACTGCGCCTTGAGCGAGGGATTATTGTGAAATCTAACCATAATAAGGAGTATGACTATGCTGGTTGAAAATTCGCAACCTTTCGATATTCTGTTGGTGGAGGATGAACCGGCGGACGCCAATCTGGTGCGTTCCGCGCTGAAAGAGAACAAGGTGCTGTGCAACCTGCACCATGTGCTGGACGGCGTCGAGGCGCTGGAGTTTCTGCGGCGTCAGGGACAATTTTCTGCGGCGCCGCCGCCCGATCTGATCCTGCTCGACCTGAACATGCCGCGCATGAACGGGCGCGAGTTTCTCGCGGCGGTGAAGGCCGACGACGAATTGAAGACTATCCCGGTGGTGGTGCTGACGACCTCCGACGTCGAGCGCGATGTGGTGGCCTCCTACAAGCTGGGGGCGGCCGGCTACATCACCAAGCCGGTGGACATGGATCAGTTCGTCGATGCGATCCGCCAGCTCGACAGCTACTGGTTCGTTCTGGCGCGCTTGCCGAAGAGGATCTGATATGTCTCGTAATCCGGTCTGCCGTGTTTTGCTGGTGGAGGACGACGCCGGAGACGCCAGTCTGGTGCGCCAGATGCTGCGCGGCAATGTCAGGCCGAGCTTCGAGATCGCGCTGGCCGGCACCCTGGCGGAGATGCGCCAGCGTCTGGCCGAGGCGATGCCGGACGTGTTGCTGCTGGATCTGTCGCTGCCGGACTCGCAAGGCCTGGAAACCATACACGCCGGCCGGCAGGCGGCCGGCGCGCTGCCTCTGATCGTGCTGACCGGATACGACGACACCGATTTCGCGCTGCGTTCGCTCGACGCCGGCGCGCAGGATTACCTGGTCAAGGGGGCGTTCAACGCCGACGGCCTGATACGCGCGATCCGTTATGCGATCGGCCGGGCGCGGCTGGAGCAGCGCGTGCACGATGCCGAGGAACGCTGGCGCTTCGCGCTGGAAGGATCGGGCGACGGCGTGTGGGACTGGGATGTGCAGAGCGGCGAGGTGCAGTTCTCGCGGCGCTGGAAGGAAATGATAGGCTACAGCGATGACGAGATCGAGGACAGGCTGGAGGAGTGGGAAAAGCGCGTCCATCCGAACGACTTGCCGCGGGTGAAGGCCGACCTGCAGGCGCATTTCGACGGCAAGACGGCCACCTACACCAACGAGCACCGGATGTGCTGCAAGAACGGAGAGTGGAGGTGGATACTCGACCGCGGCAAGGTGGTGAGGCGCGCGACCGACGGCAAGCCGCTGCGGATGATAGGCATGCATACCGACATCACCGAGCGCAAGCACATCGAGGAGCGTATCCGCCACATGGCACAGCACGATGCCCTGACCGACTTGCCCAACCGCGCGCTGTTCAGCGACCGCTTGCAGCAGGCGCTCGCGGTCGCCAAACGCGACCAGCTGCGGCTGGCGGTGCTATACCTCGATCTGGACAAGTTCAAACCGATCAACGATACGCTGGGACACGATATCGGCGACCTGTTGCTGAAGGAAGTGGCGCAGCGCATGCAGGCCTGTGTGCGTGAATCGGATACCGTGGCGCGCATCGGCGGCGACGAATTCGTCGTGCTGCTGCGCAACGTTGAGGAGCCGGCGGACGCCGTGCGTGTCGCGGAAAAAATCAGGTTTGCGCTGAACCAGCCGTTCGACATCGGCGGGCGGCAATTGAGCATCTCGTCCAGCACCGGTATCGCGATCTATCCGGATCACGGCAGCGACGAAATCGAACTGTCCAAGAATGCCGACATGGCGATGTACACCGCCAAGCAGAGCGGTCGCGACAACGTCAAGCTGTTCGTGCCGGAGCGCGACGCGGCTCCGGGTTGCTGATCTCCTGAAGTTGTATCGTAGCCTGGTAGGTCGGGATTCATCCCGACAAGGCTCTCAGGATGTCGGGATAAATCCCGACCTACGACTGCATCAGCACTGCGGCGCCTGCCGCGGCGATCTGCCCGTCCTGGAACGAACGTACGCCGCTGATTCCCAAGCCCCCGATGACTACGCCGTCGCGTTCCAGCGGTACGCCGCCTTCTGCCGGGATCACGCCCGGCAGCGCCAGATGGATCAGGCGTCCGCTCTGCACCGCATCCTCGGAAGCCTTGGTCGGGATATGCAATGCGGCGGCCATGTGCGCCTTGGCGATCGCCGTTTCCACGCTGCCGAAGCGTGTATCGTGGCTGCGTTGCATATACAGCATGTGACCGCCGTCATCGACGATGACGATCGATACTTTCCAGTCGTTGGCGCGAGCTTCAGCATCGGCTGCGGCAGCGATAAGTTTTGCATCTTCCAGCGTCAGGATCGGTTTGGTCGCCATCTCAGGCTCCGAGTACCTTGAAGATCGCGTCGCGGATGTCGTTCACGCTACCGACGCCTGGAATATGCAGAACCTTGGACGCATTCACGTCCCCGGACTTTTGCCAGGCGGAGTAATACTCGACCAGCGGCTTGGTCTGTTCGTGGTAGACGGTGAGGCGCTTGATCACGGTGTCCTCGGCATCGTCCGGACGCTGCACCAGTTCTTCACCGGTGACGTCGTCATGACCGGCCACCTTGGGCGGGTTGAATACCTCATGATAGGTGCGCCCCGAAGCCAGATGCACGCGGCGGCCGCTCATGCGCTTGACGATTTCGCCGTCGTCCACGTCGATCTCCACGACATAATCGATCTGGATGCCGGCATCCTTCATTGCCTGAGCCTGCGGGATGGTGCGCGGGAAACCGTCGAACAGGAAGCCGTTGGCGCAGTCCGCATCCTTGATGCGCTCCTTGACCAGATTGATGATGATGTCGTCGGATATCAACTTGCCTTCGTCCATCACCTTCTTGGCGGCGAGGCCTAGTGGGGTGCCTGCCTTGATTGCGGCGCGCAGCATGTCGCCAGTGGAGATCTGCGGGATGTTGAACTTTTCCTTGATGTAGTTGGCCTGGGTGCCTTTTCCTGCGCCCGGTGCGCCTAGCAGTATCAGTCTCATGTCGTTTTCTCCTCTCGTTGCAATGCTGAAAAATTATGGGGAAGGGGGAAGGGGGAAGGGTAGAAGCAGGCTACCGCGTTCCCTTTGGAAAGGAGAGGGTGTTCCCCTTCTCCCTTCACTCTTCCCTCTTCTCAAATTGCCCTTATCCCTTCCCGGTTTCGAAAGCTTGTCGTGCCAGATGCAGATCCTGTTCGGTGTCTACACCGGCGGGCGGCGCTTCGGCGGTGACGAACACGCCGATCTTGTAGCCGTGGTACAGCGCGCGCAGTTGTTCCAGCGCCTCGAACTGTTCGATCGCCGCCGGGGCGAGCCGGCCATAGGCGCGCAGGAACGAGGCGCGGTAAGCGTAGATGCCGATATGGCGCAGCACCGGCAGGCCTTGCGGCAGCTGCTGTTGCGCGGCAGCCCCCCTTCCAACTTCCCCCCCCGCGGGGGAGGAAGGGCAACCGTCTCGCCCATCGGGCGAGGACAAGGCCATAAAGGCGTCGCGCGGATATGGAATCGGGGCGCGGCTGAAATACAGCGCATTGCCGTCGCGATCGATCACCGCCTTGACGATGTTCGGGTTGCGCATCGCCGCCTCGTCGTGGATCGCATGGCAGGCGGTGGCGATGGCGCATTCGGGATGCGCGTGCAGATGTTCGGCGACCGCGCGGATCAGCGCCGGCGGGATCAGCGGCTCGTCGCCCTGCACGTTGACGACGATGGTGTCGTCGCTCCAGTTATGCTGTTCGACGACCTCGGCGATGCGGTCGGTGCCGCTCGTATGGGTGTCTTTGGTCAAACAGGCCTTGAAGCCGTGCTCGCGCACCACGTCGGCAATCGCATGATGGTCGGTCGCTATCCAGATCTGCTGTGCGCCGCTCTGCGCGGCGCGTTCGGCGACTCGCACCACCATCGGCTTGCCGGCGATGGGCAGCAGCGGCTTGCCGGGCAGGCGGGTGGAGGCGTGGCGCGCCGGAATGACGACGTGGAAGTCGGTCATCTGAGCGCGTCGACTTCTTCGGCGGTGAGCTTGCGCGCTTCGTCGGCCAGCATCACCGGGATACCGTCGTCGATGCGGTAGGCGAGGCGGTCCGCCTTGCAGACCAATTCCTGTTCGGCCTTGCGGTAGACCAGCGGCGATTTGCACAGCGGGCAGACGAGGATTTCGAGCAGTTTAGCATCCATGGGGAGCGATCTTTCGCAGTATGTGGGCAATCAGGGCCGGGTCTATCCGGGCTTCCACGCGCAGCATCCAGTAGCGCGCGTCGGCGAATGGCGCGCATTTTACCGCATCTTTTTCGGTGAGGAGTATCGCATCGCAATCGGCAAAAGCCAGATCGTTTGCGCAATAGGGGTGATGGTCGGGGAAGGGGTGTGGCGTGTGGCGTATACCCAGCGCTTCCAGATGATTGAAGTAACGCTGCGGGTTGCCGATTCCGGCGACCGCATGGTTCCTGGCGGCGATGAAGTGAGAGGCCTCGACGGTGCGGCCCGGATCGAGCAGGTTGTGGAATACCGCGCCTTCCAGCCGCATCGCGAATTGTCCCGGTGCGGTGTCCCCGCCGTTGATGACGACCGCATCGACCGAACGCAACCGCGACACCGGCTCGCGCAACGGTCCGGCCGGCAGCAGCCAGCCGTTGCCGTAGCCGCGCATGCCGTCGACGACCGCGATCTCCACGTCGCGCTGCAATCGGTAATGCTGCAGGCCGTCGTCGCACAGGATCACGTCGCATTGTGGATTGGCTTGCATGCCAGCGTGCGCGGCGGCGGCGCGGTCGTGTCCGACCCATACCGGGCAGAGTTTGCGGCGCGCCATCAGCAGCGGTTCGTCGCCGACTTGCGCCGGGTCGCTGTCCGGCGTCACGGCGCGCGGCTGCACCGAGTCGCCGCCGTGGCCGCGGCTGACGATCAGCGGATGCCTGCCTTGTTCTATGAGTTGTTGCGCCAACGCCAGCGTCAGCGGTGTCTTGCCGGCGCCGCCGACATTTATGTTGCCGACGACGACGACCGGAACGGGAAGCCGCTCGCTATGCAGTAGTCCGGCGCGATATAGCGCGCGGCGCAGCGCCGCGAGCAGGCGGAAGATCAGGCTCGCAGGAATCAGGAGCAGGTGCAGCGGGGTGAGGCGATACCAGTGGCGTTCTAGGCCGGACATGCCGCTATTTGGCCTGGTTCTGGGTCGTGAAGGTGATACGGCCGTAGCCAGCCAATCGCGCCGCTTCCATCACGTTGACGACGGATTGGTGCGGGGCCTTGGCGTCGGCGTTGATAACGATGGTCGGGTCGGCCTGGTCGCCGGCCGCGCTCTTCATTGCGGCTGCCAGCGCCTCGATGCCGGTGAAGACGGTGGCCTTGCCGTCGATGGCGTAATGTTCCGAAGCGTCCACCGCGATGTTGACCGGTTTGTCCTGCGGCGTACTCGTTTCGCCGCCGGCTTGCGGCAGGTTGATCTGCAGTTCGGAGAATTTGGCGTAGCTGGTCGTCACCATCAGGAAGATCAGGATGACCAGCAACACGTCGATCAGCGGGATCAGGTTGATCTCCGGCTCTTCGCGGCTGTGCCCACGCTGGAAATTCATCGTTTAATCCTTGCGCTGACCGTGGACGATCTCGACCAGCTTGATTGCCTGCTGCTCCATTTCGATGGTCAGGCTGTCCACCTGCGCGCGCAGGTGGCGGTAGAAGATCATGCTGGGGATCGCGACGATCAGGCCGAAGGCGGTGTTGTACAGCGCGACCGAGATGCCGTGGGCCAGCATCGTCGGGCTGTTGCCGGTGGGCGCCTGCGAGCCGAATATCTCGATCATGCCGACCACCGTGCCGAACAGGCCGAGCAGCGGGCTGATCGAGGCGATCGTGCCCAGCGTGGTCAGGAAGCGCGACAGGTCGTGTGCGACCTTGCGTCCGGCTTCTTCGATGGACTCCTTCATCACTTCGGGTGTGCTCTTGGCGTTTTTGAGCCCGGCGGCGAAAATGGTGCCCAGCGGGGCGCTATCGGTCAGCCGGATCAGCATGCCCTCGCTGACGCCACGTTGTTTCAGTTCCTTGACGACCTCGTTCAGCAGTGCGGGTGGGGCGATGCGACTGGCGCGCAGGTAAAGCAGGCGTTCGACGATCAGGCCGACGGCAACCACGGATGCAACAATTAAAAACCAGATCGGCCAGCCAGCCGCTTCTACAAGTGCAAACACGCGGATTCTCCAGAATGTGCTTAAATCGACAGGGCGCAACTGTATCGTTTCGCAGTGGCTTGAGCAAGGATTCTCAGGATTCACTTAAGCAAAATCTCACTAAGGTGTCATTCGAAAAGGATATTTTCATTTACCCACAAAACCTGTGGATAACTTTGTGGATTAAATTGAGGATAGGGCATTAAGATGGCGTCGCATAAGGATTTTTGTTGCATTGCTCATTTTTTGAGTACTAATTAAGTCGTTTATAAACAGTGCGTTATCGTAAGTGGCGGGTTTTTGTGTAGTCTGAATATACGCAAAGCCCTGTATTTGCTTGGGTTGTGGATTATTTTGAGGTTGTCAATATGTCCGAGGGGCTATTTTTAGAAGAAAAGAGTCGCGTCCTGCGCGTCTCGGAACTTAACCTTGCAATCAAACGCTTGCTGGAAAGTGAGATTCCGCTGATATGGGTGCGAGGTGAAATCTCCAACCTGGTGAAGGCCGCTTCCGGCCATTTCTATTTTTCGCTGAAGGACGACCAGGCGCAGGTGCGCTGCGTGATGTTTCGTCACAAGACTCAATTGTTGAGCGGATCGCTCGCCAATGGACAGCAGATCGAAGTGTTGGCGGTTGCGACGTTATATGAGCAGCGCGGCGACTTCCAGCTGACCGTCGAGCAACTGCGCTCGGCCGGACTGGGTGTGCTGTATGAGCGTTTCGCGCAACTCAAACTGAAGCTGGAGCGCGAAGGCTTGTTCGACGCGGCGCGCAAACGGCTATTGCCGTCATACCCCAGACGTATCGGCATCGTTACATCGCCGCAGGCTGCCGCGTTGCGCGACGTGCTGACCACGTTGCGGCTGCGTCTGCCCGGTGTGCCCGTGGTGCTGTATCCGACCGCCGTGCAGGGCGCGGGCAGTGCGGAACAGATAGCGACCGCCATCCGCGTCGCGAATCATCGCGCCGAATGCGATGTGCTGATCGTGTGCCGCGGTGGCGGCAGCATCGAAGACCTGTGGTCGTTCAACGAAGAAGTCGTCGCGCGCGCGATTGTCGCCAGCGATATTCCCGTGGTCAGCGGCGTCGGCCACGAAACCGATTTCACCATCGCCGACTTCGTTGCCGACGAACGCGCGCCGACGCCGACCGCCGCGGCCCAGCGCGTCGTGCCGGATCGGCGCGAACTGCTGCGCAGCCTGCAAGGCCTTGCGCAACATCTCCGGCGTGCTCAGCGCAACCGTCTGCAGAATGCGATGCAGACCGTGGACTATTTGCAGCGTCGTCTGGTGCATCCCGCACAGCAATTGCAGCACCAATCGCAGCAATTGGCGCAATTGCATCAGCGATTGCAGCGCGCCGACGCTTATCGTCGGCGTCACTGGAATTGGCAATGGCTGTCGCTGGCGCAACGCCTGCAGGCCGCGAGCGGCGGCTTCGAGCGGTTGCAGGACCGGCAGTCTAACCTCGCGCAGCGTTTGTCCACAGCGATGCGCACTGCGCAGCAGCGCCACGCGTCGCAGCTGGAGAATATCACCCAGCATCTCGCCTATCTTGATCCGAAACAGGTGCTGGCGCGCGGTTACAGCATGGTGCAGGACATGCAGGGGCGCGTGGTATCGGATGCCGGGACACTGACGGTCGGCGAAGAGTTGCGCGTCACGTTTGCCAATGGCTGGGCGCGTACCGAGGTGAAGGATGCCGGTGTGGAACAGGCTGCAGGAAAGGCTGGCAAATAAGGCCTCTCCCATGAGGCCGTCATCGACGTACTTCTGCATAACGTAGTCACCCAATACTGGGTTTCAGGTATTGAAAATTACGCATGTCCGCCGCACGCTTGGCCTCTCATACAGGAGGCTAATCATGGCAAAAGTACTCATTCTCTATTACAGCATGTACGGGCATATCGAGCGTATGTCGGTGGCAGAGGCCGAAGGCGTGCGCTCGGTTCCGGGCGTCGACGTGGTCGTCAAACGCGTGCCGGAAATCATCCCGGAAGACCGGGCGCGCGCGATGGGCGTCAAGCTGGATCAGCCCGCGCCTATCGCCACTGTCGACGAGCTTGGCGGCTACGATGCAATCATCTTCGGCACCCCGACGCGTTTCGGCAATATGGCCGCGCAGATGCGTAACTTCCTGGACCAGACCGGCAAACTGTGGATGAACGGCACTCTGATCGGCAAGATCGCCAGCGTGTTCACCAGCACCGGTACGCAGCACGGCGGGCAGGAGACCACGATAACCTCCTTCCACTCGACGCTGCTGCATCACGGCATGATCATCGTCGGCGTGCCTTACTCCTGTAATGGGCTCACGGTCATGACCGAAATCACCGGCGGTTCGCCCTACGGCGCATCGACGCTGGCGGGTGGCGACGGCAAGCGCATGCCCAGCGAAAACGAACTCGAAATCGCCCGCTTCCAGGGCAAACATGTCGCCCAGCTTGCCCAGCGGCTGACGCAGACATAAGCGGCGGCAGTCATGGATGGCAAGGACTACATCGCTTATTTCACGATGGAGATCGGTCTGGTCGATGCCATGCCGACTTATGCGGGCGGTCTGGGCATCCTTGCCGGTGACACCGTGCGTTCCGCCGCCGATCTTGGCATCCGGATGGTCGTGGTGACGCTGTTGCATCGCAAGGGCTATTTTCGCCAGAAGCTCGATTCTTCCGGCTGGCAGAGTGAAACGGACGAAACCTGGCCGGTGGCCGAACTGCTGCAGGAGCTGAAGCCGCGTTGCACCATCGAGATCGAGGGTCGCGAGGTGCAGATACGGGCGTGGAAATACGAGGTTGAAGGCCTGGGCGGTGGTATCGTGCCGGTGCTGTTTCTGGATACGGACCTCGAACCGAATGCCGCGCAGGATCGCGCGATTACCGATCATCTCTACGGCGGGGACGAGCATTACCGGCTGTGCCAGGAGGCGGTGCTGGGCATAGGCGGCGTCAGGATGCTGCGTGCGTTGGGCTACGGCGATATCAAGCGCTATCACATGAACGAGGGGCATGCCGCGCTGCTGACGCTGGAGCTGGCCTATGCGCTGTCTAAACAGGCCTGGGACATGGCTTACGAGCAGACGCCGCACATCATCACGCCGGAACTCATGCATCTGGTCCGGCCCAAGTGCATCTTCACCACCCACACCCCGGTGCCCGCCGGCCACGACAAATATCCGCTAGCTCTGGTGCATCGCGTCATCACCGGTTATCAGGATACTTTCTGCGAGCGCGAACACGAACTATGTCTGGATGGCATGCTGAATATGACCTACCTCGCGCTCGACAACAGCCACTACATCAACGGCGTGGCGAAGCGGCACGGCAAGGTGACGCAGCAACTATTTTCCAAATACGACATCCACTCCATCACCAACGGAGTGCATGCGGCTAGCTGGGCCGCGCCCTCGTTTGCCAGATTGTTCGATGAGCGCATCCCCGGCTGGCGCGAAGACAATGCCAGCTTGCGTTATGCGCTCAATCTCCCGAAGCGGGAGGTGTGGATGGCCCACCGCGAGTCGAAACAGACGCTCATCGCCAAGGTGAACGAACTCACCGGCGTCGGGCTGGAGCCCGAGGTGTTCACCATTGGTTTCGCGCGCCGCGCCGCCGAGTACAAGCGCGCCGACCTGCTATTCCAGGATGTCGAACGGTTGAGCGGGATCGCCGGCGGAACAGGCGCGCTCCAGATCGTCTATGCGGGCAAGGCCCATCCGCAGGATGCGCCCGGCAAGCAGTTGATACACCGCATCCATCAGGCCGGAGAGACGCTCAAGGGCAAGATCAAGCTGGTCTATGTCGAAGACTACGGCATCGATCTGGCAAAGCTGATCACCTCCGGCGTCGATCTCTGGCTCAATACCCCGCAGCCGCCGCTGGAAGCCTCGGGCACCAGCGGCATGAAGGCCGCGGTCAACGGTGTGCCCTCGTTCAGCATACTGGACGGCTGGTGGGAGGAGGGCTGCATCGAGGGCGTGACCGGCTGGGCGATAGGCGGCGCCGGATCGGGCGACAGTCGCGCCGCCGATGCCCAGGCGCTCTACAACAAACTGGAGATGATTATCCTGCCGATGTTCATCAACGAACCGGACCGCTATGCCGAAGTGATGCGCCATGCAATCGCGCTCAATGCCTCGTTCTTCAACACCGAGCGCATGCTGACGCAGTACATCACCAAGGCCTACTACAACTGACCATTTAACCTGAGAGGTTCATTGGCAAAAGTACTTCACGTCGATGTTGGCGGGTAAATTCGATATCCCTGACAAGCAAGGTACAGCAAGCCTGTACATATTATTGGAGCGTTGCCATGTCTGTGCCGAACGAGCAGCAAGCCAGGCTAAAACTCTTGTGCGATGCTTATGCTGCGCAATTGCCGGAAACGCTCAAGCAGATCGAACAGGTGTGGGCGCAGTTGCCGCAGGACAGTTGGGATGAGGAGCACTTTGCAACCTTGCATCGCAAGGTGCACTCTTTGTCTGGATCCGGAAAGAATTTTGGGTTTTCCATGCTCGGTGATGTGGCGCGCGCTCTGGAAGTCTGTCTCCAGCAGCATGCACAGGCGAAGACGGTGCTAAGCGAAGCTCAACGCATCCATATCCAGGTCTTGTTGAGCGAGCTCTATCAGGTAGCCAAGCACAGGGACGCTGCCGATATGGACGGATTGGCCGATGTTGTGCGGCTGGGCAAGAAGCCCATCGGCTTCCAGCATGTTTTTGTTGTCGAAGACGATCCTGCACTTGCCGAGTCACTGAATATTCAGCTCAGCTATTTTGGTTATGACGTGCGCATATTCAATACGCTGTCGGATTTTCGCCTTGCCATGCAGAATAGCCCCGAGGTAGTCGTGCTGATAGACATCAATTTTCCGGAGGACAGTTGGGGCGGCATCCATGTCATGAAAGAGATACAGCAGGGGCGGGATATTCCCGTCCCTGTCGTGTTTTTAACGTCGCATAATGATTTTCAGGCAAGACTGGAAGCAGTCCGTGCCGGTGGAGTCCAGTATTTAAGCAAGCCGGTCAATATTGGCAATCTGATCGACAAGCTGGATGAATTAACCTCGACTCTGCCGCCTGCGCCGTATCGAGTCCTGATTGTCGATGATTCGGAATATATCACCACCTATTACTCGACGATTCTGGAGCAGGCCGGCATGGAAGTAAAAGCGATTAATAATCCGTTTAATGTGATGGAGTCGTTGCTTGAGTTCGTTCCGGACTTGATATTGCTGGATATTTATATGCCGGAGTGCAATGGGATGGAAGTTGCCAAGGTAATTCGGCAGCTGGATGCCTTCGTCGGTATTCCGATTGTATTTCTGTCCGCCGAAGGTAATCTCGACAAGCAGCTTCTTGCCATGGGGTTGGGGGGAGATGACTTTCTGACCAAGCCGGTAGAGCCGCAGCATCTGATTTTATCCATCAGCAACCGCATCAAACGTTCCCTCGTTCTCCGCTCGCTCATGGTGCGCGACAGTCTGACCGGCCTGCTCAATCACACTGCTATCAAGGAACAACTTGCCCGTGAGGTGGCGCAAGCAAAACGGCAAGAAAAACCTTTGGCCTTTGCGATGATAGACATCGATCATTTCAAGGAGGTGAATGATACTCACGGCCATCCGGTCGGGGACAGGGTGATCAAAAGTCTTGCGCGCCTGCTCAAACAACGTCTGCGTGAGATAGATATAGTCGGTCGCTATGGTGGCGAAGAATTTGCGGTAATCCTGAGCAATACCGACGGGGGGACGGCAATGGAAGTACTGGATGCCATCCGCAAGGATTTTTCGCAGTTGCGTCACTTGGCGGAGGAAAAGGAATTCTCCGTTTCCTTCAGTTGCGGGATTGCCGATGTCGCTAATTTTGGCAATGCCATCAAGCTGTGCGATGCCGCAGATAAGGCGTTGTATAAAGCCAAAATTGCCGGGCGTAATCAGGTTGTGCTGACCCCCGACCAATGCACTTGATGATTTTTCGACTTCTCGTTGCCGGTTTGTTTTCAGGCATGATCCGGGAGTCATGAATGCGCGTCTCCGATTGGCCGCTTTTCATGAGGATGGGGAGTGCTTGACCAATCTGGCGGCATCATGTGCAGCAATTGAGCAATCGGCTTATCTGATTGTCTTGATGCGATATTGTCCAGTTACCCACAGAGTTTCCACATAATCATTCACGGCAATTGTTGAAAACTCTCCAGGTTGATTTCTTTAGCTTTGCAGCGCTCGCCCGGCACGGCAGGGTCCCATGCGCTTTGCCCCCCTCTGAGGTATCATGCCGCCCTTGAATTTTTAGCGCAGTTCGTTGCAAGGTCCCTTCCCGATGACATCCGAAAACTTCCTCAATCTTCCTCCGTTATTGAGTGCACGCGGCAAGGTCACGCTGCCGGGCTCGAAGAGCATTTCCAATCGCGTGCTGCTGCTGGCGGCCTTGTCAAAAACAGGCGTGACCGAAAAAGACGAAATAGGTGGTGTAGCGACGGTGGTGCACGACTTGCTGCATTCCGACGATACCGAGCGCATGCTGGATGCGTTACGCACCTTGGGTGTGAAGGTTGAGCCGTTGGGCGGTAATGATTATCGCGTGACAGGTTGTGGCGGCAACTTCCCTGTGAAAGAGGCAACGCTGTTTCTCGGCAACGCCGGCACGGCGTTCCGTCCGCTGACGGCGGCGCTCGCTCTGGCGGGTGGGCATTATGTGCTGTCCGGCGGAACCGTTGAATCGCCGGGGGGGCGCATGCACGAGCGACCGATACGTGATCTGGTGGATGCGTTGCGCGAGGTGGGCGCGAATATCGACTATTTGGGCAAAGAGGGTTTTCCGCCGCTGAAGATTTCTCCACCGAATGAGTCGGGCGGGGATACCGTGCGGATACGCGGCGATGTGTCGAGCCAGTTTTTGAGCAGTCTGCTGATGGCGTTGCCGCTGCTGGATCGTAAGGTCAATGTCGCGGTCGAGGGGGAGTTGATTTCTCAGCCATACATTACGATCACGCAGAGAATAATGGAGTCATTTGGCGCCCCTATTAACGAGCGACAAGGCTTGTATGGATACACGATAGATAAGGGGATGTATTACAGGTCGACGGGAGAAGCCTATGTCGAGGGCGATGCCTCGTCGGCATCGTATTTCCTTGCTGCAGGCGCGATCGGTGCCCACGAGATCGACGGGGTACCGGCGTGCGTGCGGGTGGAAGGGGTGGGGCAGGGCAGCGTACAGGGCGACGTGCGCTTCGCCGACGCGCTGGCGCTGATGGGCGCGAGAATCGAGATGGGTCCAAACTGGATGGAGTCGCGCGCGCCGGTGTCCGGCAGGCTGAAGGCTATAGATCTCGACTGCAACCATATTCCCGATGCAGCGATGACTCTGGCAGTGGCCGCGCTGTTCGCCGACGGCACGACCACGCTGCGCAACATCGCGAGCTGGCGCGTGAAGGAGACCGACCGCATTGCGGCGATGGCGACTGAGCTGCGCAAGGTCGGTGCGACGGTGGAAGAGGGGGCCGATTTTATTCGTATCACGCCGCCCACTTCCCGATCCTCGATCCTCAATCCTGCCGCAGGCATCGACACTTACGACGATCATCGCATGGCGATGTGTTTCTCGCTCGCGGCATTCGGCGGGGCGGGCGTGCGCATCAACGATCCGAAGTGCGTCGCGAAGACCTTCCCGGATTATTTCGCCGCATTCGCCAGCGTGACACAGGCCGTGCCGGTCATCGCCATCGATGGGCCTTCCGCATCCGGCAAGGGGACGGTGGCGGGACGCGTTGCTGCGACGCTGGGCTTCCATTATCTGGACAGCGGAGCGCTGTACCGCCTGCTGGCGCTGGCCGCGCAGCGCGATGGCATCGCGCTGGACGACGAGACGGCGTTGGCGGCGCTGGCCGGGCGCATCGATATCCGCTTCGAGGATAGCGACATCTGGCTGGACGGCGTGAAGGTCGGCGACGAGTTACGTTCCGAGGAGACTGGCGGTTGCGCCTCGAAAGTGGCTGCACTGCATCAGGTGCGCGCAGCCTTGCTGGACAAGCAGCGCTCCTTCCGTCGCGCGCCTGGCTTGGTTACCGACGGGCGCGACATGGCGTCGGTGGTGTTTCCGGATGCCGTCTGCAAAATCTTTTTGACCGCCAGCGCTGAGGCGCGCGCCGACCGTCGTTATAAACAGTTGAAAGAGAAGGGGATGGGTGCTAATATCGCCGCCCTTTTGCAAGATATCAGGACGCGAGACGAGCGGGATTCCCAGCGTAGCGCGGCTCCACTGCAACAGGCGCCGGGCGCAAGTTTGCTGGACACGACCGCTCTGAACATCGAGCAGGCGGTGCAGGAAGTCTTGGATCGCTATCAGGCGAAGTAACAGGCCCCGCGGGCTCTCCGCCCTCGGGATCGTCAACTAACCCTCTGTGTGAGCAGAGTATTTTCCAGGTGTATCCGATGAACGCAACCGTAGACGCTGTAATGAATCCCGATAGTTTTGCCGCTATGTTCGAAGAAAGCTTGACGCGCAAGGAAATGCGCGCGGGCGAACTGATCACCGCACAAGTCGTGCGTATCGATCACAACATGGTGGTTGTGAATGCCGGACTGAAGTCCGAAAGTTTGATTCCTGTTGAGGAATTCCTCAACGACAAGGGCGAAATGGAAGTCGCCGCAGGCGATTTCGTTACCGTTGCGATCGAGTCGCTGGAAAACGGCTATGGCGAGACCAAGCTGTCGCGCGAAAAGGCCAAGCGCCTCGCTGCATGGCACGATCTGGAACTGGCGATGGAAGAAGGCCGCGTGGTCGAAGGCTTCGTCAGCGGCAAGGTCAAGGGCGGTCTGACCGCGATGGTCAACGGCATCCGCGCGTTCCTGCCGGGTTCGCTGGTCGATATCCGTCCGGTCAAGGACACCACTCCATACGAAAACAAGCTGATGGAGCTGAAGGTCATCAAGCTGGATCGCAAGCGCAACAACGTGGTGGTTTCCCGCCGTGCTGTGCTGGAAGAGACCATGGGTGCAGACCGTGAAGCAATCATGGAAAACCTCAAGGAAGGCGCGATCGTCAAGGGCGTCGTCAAGAACATCACCGATTACGGCGCGTTCGTGGACCTGGGCGGTATCGACGGCCTGCTGCACATCACCGACCTGGCATGGCGTCGTGTGAAGCATCCTTCCGAAGTGCTGAATGTTGGCGACGAAGTCGAAGCCAAGATCCTGAAGTTCGACCAGGAGAAGAACCGCGTTTCGCTGGGCATCAAGCAGATGGGCGACGATCCATGGAATGGTCTGGCACGTCGCTACCCGCAAGGCACCCGCATGTTCGGCAAGGTGACCAACCTGACCGACTACGGTTCCTTCGTGGAAATCGAGCAGGGCATCGAAGGTCTGGTGCACGTGTCCGAAATGGATTGGACCAACAAGAACGTACATCCGTCCAAGGTTGTTTCCCTGGGCGACGAAGTCGAAGTGATGATCCTGGAAATCGACGAACAGCGCCGCCGTATCTCGCTGGGCATGAAGCAGTGCCAGTCCAATCCATGGGATGACTTCGCAGCAAACCACAAGAAGGGCGACAAGGTCCGCGGCGCAATCAAGTCGATCACCGACTTCGGCGTGTTCATCGGTCTGGATGGCGGTATCGACGGTCTGGTGCACCTGTCCGACCTGTCGTGGAATCAGCCTGGCGAAGAAGCTGTGCGCAACTACAAGAAGGGTGACGAAGTCGAGGCCGTGGTACTGGCAATCGACGTCGAGCGCGAGCGCATCTCCCTCGGCATCAAGCAGATGGAAGGCGATCCGTTCGGTGGCTTCGTTACCGGCAATGAAAAGGGCGCAGTGGTTACCGGTATCGTGAAGTCGCTGGATGCCAAGGGCGCAGTGATCGCGCTGGACGGCGACGTGGAAGCCTACCTGAAGGCATCCGAAGTCTCCGCTGACCGTGTCGAGGACATCCGCAACCACCTGAAGGAAGGCGACAGCGTTACCGCCGTCATCATCAACGTGGACCGCAAGAACCGTGGCATCAACCTGTCGATCAAGGCGCTGAACAAGGCCGAGGAAACTGCAGCAATGCAGAAGTTCTCTGCCGAGAACACCTCCTCGAACGCAGGCACCACGAACCTTGGCGCGTTGCTGAAGGCCAAGATGAGCGGCAGCAAGACTGACGCCTGATCCGAGGAACAGCATGACCCGTTCCGATCTGATTGCCAAGCTGGCCGAGCTGCATCCGCAGCTGCTGGCCAAGGATGCCGAGCTCGCCGTCAAGGTGATTCTGGATACGCTGTCGTCCACGCTGTCGCGTGGCGGGCGGGTCGAGATTCGCGGTTTCGGCAGTTTCGGCCTCAATTACCGTCCGCCGCGCCAGGGGCGCAATCCCAAGACCGGCGACAAGGTGAAGGTGCCGGCCAAGTATGTGCCTCACTTCAAGGCGGGCAAGGAGCTGCGGGAGCGGGTTTGCGAACCTAAGTCCTGATCGGCTTGCAGTAAGGAGAATGGCGGCATATCGCAAGGTATGGCCGCCATTTTTTATGCTATCGTTGCGGCCCAAATATGGGGCGGGATCTATGCGTTATCTCAATTGGTTGTTGCGCGCGGTGTTGTTCGTGTTGCTGCTCGGATTTGCGGTCAAGAACGACCAGCCGGTGGCATTACGCTATTTTTTCGGTTACGAGTGGGCATCTTCGCTGGTGATCGTGCTGCTGGTGTTTTTCGCTGCGGGTGCCGCGATAGGCGTGCTGGCGATGTTGCCCAACGTGCTGCAGCAGCGCCGCGAAATCGCGCGACTGAAGCGCGAGGTCCGCGTCAAGAACACGCTGGCCGGCGTCGGCGAGACGCAACAGATGCCTATCCAACCCTCCTGATATACAGCCGACTATTCGGCGTTTCTGACAACTATGGAATTTGAACCCTGGATGTTGCTGGTCTTCCCGTTATTCTTCGGGATGGGATGGCTGGCGGCGCGCATCGATATCAAGGATATGCTCTCGGAATCGAAGGCGTTGCCGCATTCGTATTTCCAGGGTCTGAACTTCCTGCTCAACGAGCAGCAGGACAAGGCCATCGAGGCCTTCATCGAGGTGGTCAAGGTCGATCCGCAGACCATAGAACTGCACTTCGCGCTGGGTAGCCTGTTTCGCCGTCGCGGCGAGGTGGATCGCGCGCTACGCATGCACCACAGCCTGCTGGATCGCGCCGACCTGGACGACGACAAGCGCCAGCAAGCGGTGTTCGAACTGGCGCAGGACTATCTGAAGGCCGGTATCTTCGACCGCGCCGAAAGTCTGTTCCGCGAACTGGAGAAAACTCCGTATGCGAAGCCGGCGCTGGAGTTTCTGCTGGAGCTGTTCCAGAAGGAGCACGACTGGATCAAGGCGATCAGTGTCGTGCGGCAACTGGAGGCCTTGACCGGCGAGTCGCGCGGCAAGCTGACCGCGCTGTTCTATTGCGAACTCGCCAGCGAAGAGAACGCCGCGGGCGATGCCGTTGCGGCGCACGAACATTTGCAGCAGGCGCTGGCGACTTATCCCGATGCGGTGCGCGCCAGCATGATGCTGGGCGACATGGAGTTGGTCGAGGGCAGACCGGAAGTCGCCATAGAAGTCTGGAAGAATATCGAGATGCAGGATGCGCAATACCTGCCGCTGGTCGCCGAGCGGCTGTTGAATGTCCATCGCGAACTGGGCTGCGACGCGGAAGGCATCGCGCTGTTGCGCGGCTATCTGGATCGTTACCACTCGATCGATCTGATGAACGTACTGTTCGACGCGGTGCTGAAAAGCGAAGGCTCGTCTTCCGCCTACAAGCTGGTGCGCGAGGAGTTGCAGCGCAATCCATCGCTGCTGGGCCTGGACAAACTGCTTGAGGCGCGACTGCTGGAAGTTCCGATGGATAGACGCGCCGATGTCGAACTGGTGAAAGACCTCGTCCACAAACGCACGCGCAACCTGGCGACTTACCACTGCGGCCATTGCGGTTTCAAGGCGCGCCAGTTCTACTGGCATTGCCCGGCCTGCCAGTCGTGGGACAGCTATCAGCCGCGCCGAACTGAAGAAACAGGTATTCCCATTTAAATTAAAAAACGAAATCTTGTCCGCAGATTACACAGATTACACAGATTACACAGATTCACGCAGATTTTTGAGCATTGTTTTTCATGGCATTACGTTGGGCAATGTGTTCAATAGAGCTGTTTAAAGATATATCTGCGTTAATCTGCGAATAACTGTTTGAGAAAACGAATGACACTATGAACGACCCAAAAATCATCATCGCGCTGGACTATCCGCAAGCCGCTCAGGCGCTGGAACTGGCCGACCGTCTCGACCCTAAGCAATGCCGGCTGAAGGTCGGCAAGGAGATGTTTACCGCCAGCGGCCCGGCGTTGGTCGAGCAACTGATGAAGCGCGGCTTCGAGATTTTCCTCGACCTGAAATTCCACGACATCCCCAACACCACCGCGCAGGCCTGCAAGGCCGCCGCCGGGTTGGGCGTGTGGATGGTCAATGTGCATGCGCTGGGCGGACGCAGGATGATGGAAGCGGCGCGCGAAGCCATCGCGAACTGCACGCACCAGCCTAGGCTGATCGCCGTGACCATGCTCACCAGCATGGCGCAGGAAGACCTCGCCGACATCGGCATCAATGCGACGCCGGCGGAGATGGTGCTGCGTCTGGCGACGCTGGCACGCGACAGCGGGCTGGACGGCGTGGTGTGCTCGGCGCAGGAAGCCGCGCTGCTGCGCGAACGCTGCGGCAGCGAATTCTGCCTGGTCACGCCGGGCATCCGTCCCGCGCAGGCCAGCCTCGACGACCAGTCACGCGTGATGACGCCGCAGGCCGCATTGCAAGCCGGCTCCAGCTATCTGGTGATCGGCCGTCCGATCACCAAGGCCGACGATCCATTGGCTGCATTGTCGGCGATCAACCGCGAGATTGGGGCCGTATGATGACTGCCTTACCCAAGTTCGATGGCGCGAAGATACTGGTGGTCGGCGACGTGATGCTGGACCGCTACTGGTTCGGCGACGTCAGCCGCATCTCGCCGGAAGCGCCGGTGCCGGTGCTGAAGGTGACCCGTGTCGAGGAGCGTCCGGGCGGTGCGGCCAACGTTGCGCGCAACATCGCCGCACTCGGCGCGCAGTGCACTCTGCTGTCGGTGGTTGGCGCGGACGAAGCCGGCGACTGCCTGCAACGCCTGCTGACCGAACAGGGCAGCGTGGAAGCCTTGCTGCAGCGCGACAACACGATCTCGACGACGATCAAGTTGCGCGCCGTTGCGCGTCAGCAACAGTTGTTGCGCATCGACTTCGAGACGACGCCCAGCCATGAGGTGCTGAACGCCAAGTTGGCGGACTTCCGCGCCCGGCTGCCGGAGGCCGATGTCGTCGTGCTGTCCGATTACGGCAAGGGTGGCTTGGCGCATATCGCCGAGATGATCAGGCTGGCGCGCGCCGCCGGCAAGCCAGTACTGGTCGATCCCAAGGGTGACGACTACGCGCGCTATCGCGGTGCGTCGCTGCTGACGCCGAACCGTAGCGAGTTCCGCGAGGTCGCGGGCAGCTGGAAGAGCGAGGAAGACCTCGGTGCGCGCGCGCAGAAACTGCGCACGGAACTGGAACTGGAGGCGCTGCTGGTCACGCGCAGCGAAGACGGCATGAGCCTCTATCGCGCAGGCAGCGCGTTGCACGAGCCGACGCAGACGCGTGAAGTGTTCGACGTCAGCGGCGCGGGCGACACCGTGATCGCGACGCTGGCGGTGATGCTGGCGAGCGGCGCAGAACTGCCGGAGGCGATGCGCATCGCGAATCGCGCGGCCGGCATCGTGGTCGGCAAGCTGGGGACGGCGGTGGTCAGCCGTGAGGAAATCGTTCACGATCTGGGGTTGTAGGTTGGGCTTCAGCCCGACAACAGCGATGTCGGGTTAAAACCCGACCTACAGAAACAATTCGAAGGAAATATTCATGTATTACATCGTCACCGGCGCCGCCGGATTTATCGGTTCCAATCTGGTCAAGGCGCTCAACGAGCGCGGTGAGCACAACATCATCGCGGTGGACAACCTCAAGCGTGCCGACAAGTTCAAGAACCTGGTGGATTGCGAGATTGCCGACTATCTCGACAAGGAAGACTTCCGGAAGAAGCTGCAGGACGGTTTCTTCGACGGGCTGGTCTCCGCGGTGCTGCATCAGGGCGCGTGCTCCGACACGATGGAAACCGACGGCCATTACATGATGGAGAACAACTACCAGTATTCGCTGGAGCTGCTGAACTACTGCCAGAACGAAGAGATCCCGTTCCTGTACGCGTCGTCGGCCTCGGTGTACGGCGGCGGTTCGGCGTTCAAGGAGAGTCGCGAGAACGAGGCGCCGCTGAACGTGTACGCCTACTCCAAGTTCCTGTTCGATCAGATCGTGCGTCGCCGCTGGCACAAGCGCAATGCGCAGATCGTTGGCCTGCGCTACTTCAATGTGTATGGCCCGCGCGAACAGCACAAGGCGCGCATGGCCTCGGTCGCGTTCCACTTCTTCAACCAGTATCGCGCCGAAGGGCGGGTGCGCCTGTTCGAGGGCTGCGACGGTTATGCCAACGGCGGCCAGCTGCGCGACTTCGTGTCCATCGAGGATGTGGTCAAGGTCAACATGCACTTCCTCGATCATCCGCACAAGTCCGGCATCTTCAATCTCGGCACCGGTCAGGCGCAGAGCTTCAACGACGTCGCGGTCGCGACCGTCAACACGCTGCGCGAGGCCGAAGGCAAACCCGCATTGAGTCATGCCGAGTTGCTGCAACAGGGCCTGATCGAATACATCCCGTTCCCGGATGCACTGCGCGGCAAGTACCAGAGCTACACCCAGGCCGACATCGCCGCGTTGCGTAGCGCCGGTTACGCCGAATCTTTCCTGACTGTCGAGCAGGGCGTATCCCGTTACGTTCAACAGATGTTGAAAAATGCATAAAGAAATAACAAATCGTCATTTTGCGAAATAAGCCGCATCCCCTATAGTTGCGCCGTACCAACCTTCAATCAGGAGAGGAACGAAACATGGCTAACTGGTATGCAGACAATTCGCTGTCGATAGGACACACGCCGCTGGTGCGCCTGAACCGCGTGACCGACGGCGTGAACGCCACGGTGCTGGCGAAGATCGAAGGCCGCAATCCGGCCTATTCGGTGAAATGCCGCATCGGTGCGGCGATGATCTGGGATGCAGAGAAGCGCGGCCTGCTCGGTCCCGGCAAGGAACTGGTCGAGCCGACTTCCGGCAACACCGGCATCGCGCTGGCATTCGTCGCCGCGGCGCGCGGCATCCCGATCACGCTGACGATGCCGGAAACAATGAGCATAGAGCGACGCAAGCTGCTGGTCGCTCTCGGTGCGAAGCTGGTGCTGACCGAGGGAGCGAAGGGCATGAACGGCGCGATCGCGAAGGCGACCGAAATCGCCGAGTCCGATCCATCGCGCTACGTGCTGCTGCAGCAGTTCAAGAATCCGGCGAACCCGGCGATTCATGAGAGCACCACCGGCCCCGAGATCTGGAACGACACCGACGGCAACGTCGATATATTCGTCGCCGGCGTCGGCACCGGCGGCACGATCACCGGCGTCACGCGTTACCTGAAGCAGACCAAGGGGCGCGCGATATGCTCCGTCGCGGTCGAGCCGTCGGCCAGCCCCATCCTGACCCAGAAACGCGCCGGGCAGGAGCTGAAGCCCGGGCCGCACAAGATACAGGGCATAGGCGCGGGCTTCGTGCCCGACATCCTCGACCTGTCGCTGATCGACGATATCGAAACTGTCAGCAACGAGGACGCGGTGCTGTATGCGCGCCGTCTGGCGCAGGAGGAAGGTATCCTCGCCGGCATCTCGTCGGGCGCCGCAGTCGCCGCCGCGCTGCGCGTCGCGCAGCGTCCGGAGAATGCGGGCAAGACCATCGTGGTCATCCTGCCGGATTCCAGCGAGCGCTACCTGAGCTCGGTGCTGTTCGAAGGCATGTTCGACGCGAACGGATTGCCGCTCTAACCGTAGGGGCGCGAGAAGCTTTTGTGCGGGCACCCGCACGGCGCGCCGTGCCCCTACGTGTTTCTGTCATCGTCATGCGTGGATGCCGCGGGGCGGTTATCATGCCGCCATTCTGGATTTTCAAGGCCATTTGATGTACCAATATCTCGAAGACTTCGTCGGCAACACGCCGCTGGTGCGGTTGAAGCGCATCCCCGGCAATACCTCCAACGCCATCCTCGCCAAGCTCGAAGGCAACAACCCCGCCGGCTCGGTGAAGGACCGGCCTGCGCTGTCGATGATCAAACATGCCGAGGCGCGCGGCGACATCAATCCGGGCGACACACTGATCGAAGCGACCTCCGGCAACACCGGCATTGCGCTGGCGATGGCGGCGGCGATGCGCGGCTACAAGATGATCCTGGTGATGCCCGAGAACCAGAGCGTCGAGCGCCGCCAGACGATGCGCGCGTTCGGCGCGGAACTGGTGCTGACGAGCAAGGAAGGCAGCATGGAACTGGCGCGCGACACCGCGGAGAAATTACGCAATGAAGGGCGCGGCATCATCCTCGATCAGTTCGGCAATCCCGACAATCCGCTCGCACATTACGAAGGCACCGCGCCGGAGATCTGGCGCGACACAGAGGGCCGCATCACCCACTTCGTCAGCAGCATGGGCACCACCGGCACGCTGATGGGCTGCGCGCGTTTTTTCAAGGAACAGAACCCGGACATCCGCATCGTCGGCGTGCAGCCGGAAGAGGGCGCGCAGATACCCGGCATACGCAAGTGGCCCGAAGCCTATCTGCCGAAGATATACAGCCCGAAGAACGTCGATGCGCTGGAGTATGTGGGGCAGGCTGACGCGGAGGAGATGACGCGGCGTTTGGCGCGCGAGGAAGGCATCTTTTGCGGCATCTCGTCCGGCGGCGCGATGTCAGTCGCGCTACGGCTGTCGCAGCAGGTCGAAAACGCGGTCATCGTCTCCATCGTCTGCGATCGCGGCGACCGCTATCTGAGCACGGGAGTGTTTCCGGAGTGATGAAGTTCGCAGGTGGATTAGCGTAGCGTTAACCAATGACTTAGCGAGCGTTGTTTGATCGCTTAGTCAGATGGCTATGCAAAGCTACCCGCCGTACGGTTTGAGCATTCGTGCATTACCCCCTGCAGGATGGACGCAGGGTAAGCCATGCGCACCATGTGCGTAAAACTACTGCGCGCTCAGTTTGCTGATCAATTCGGAGGTGTTGACCGGTTTGTGCATGACCGGCCACTCGCACTGGGCCGCATGGCGGATAAAAGCGGAAGAGGTGTCGCCGCTTACCACGACTCCCTTCAAAGGCCGGCTCCGCTTCTTGCTAGCCAGATTCAGAAACTGAATGCCGTTAAGCGTTCCGCTCAGCATGTAATCGGCAATGAAATAGTCGGCATGTTCGATATTCGCGTGGGTCAAGGCTTCTTCCGCATTGGGAAAGTATTCCACCCTTCCTTCTATCGCCTCCAGCCAGCTGACCAGAGCTTGCGAGACCAGCTGGTCGTCTTCCACTACGATAAAGAGTTTGCCCCGTGCGAAAGCCAGGTCGAAAGAGCCATGCGGCAAGACAGCCTGGGTTGCCGGATTACTCAAGGCGTGTGCGGCAAGGTCCAGCGGCAAACGAAATTCGAACACCGAGCCGTGCATGCTTCTCGATCGACAGTTCAACTCTGCGCTCAATAGTGTCAATGCCCGTTTGGCAATCGACAAGCCCAAGCCCAGCCCGACCGACCGGTCGCGCTGCGGGTTGTTGATCTGATAAAACTCGTTGTAGATATGTTCGAGGTGCTCAGGCGGGATGCCTATGCCCGTGTCCCATACCTGGAACAGCGCGTAATCCGAGCGCTGTCTCGCGCTGATCAGAATGGCGCCTTTGGACGTGTATTTGATGGCATTGGAGACCAGATTCATCAGCACCGATTTGAGCAATCCGATATCGCTGTGCACGAAGAGCGTTTCCTTTAACGGGACATACAGCCGCAAACCCAAGCTTTTTTTGGCGGCCACAGGAGCGAAAGTTTGTTCCAGCCAGATCATCAAGTCGCTGACATCGATCGATCTGTATTCGGGTTTGACGATGCCAGCATCCAGTCTGGATACATCCAGCAAGGTGTCGAGCAGACCTTTGAACGTGGACATGGATTGATCCAGCCCCTTGAGGATTTCGCTTTGCTTGGGAGTTGTTTCGGTAAGCTTGAGGGTGTCGATATAAAGCGTGGCTGCAGCGAGCGGCTGTCTCAGGTCGTGGCCGGCTGCGGCCAGGAAGCGGGAGCTCGACAGCTCTTTTTCTTTCAGTCTGCTTATGGCTTTCATAAGTGCCGCTTCTGTCGATTTTCGTTCGGTGATATCCACCGCTGTGGACAACAGGCCGGCAACCTCGCCGTTATCGTCTAGCACCGCTGCGATCTGGAAATCGAGGGGGACCAGGTCATCGTCCATTTTCACTGTCACGTCGAAGCGTTGCGCCCGTCCCCGTTTTGCCGCTTCGATTGCCGATATCAATTGCACCCGAACCAGCTCATCGTGAGACCACCATGATGTGTCCTGGAAAGGTACGCCGACTGCATCGTCCAGACTGCCTCCAGTTCGATCGAGTGCGGCCTTGTTGATCTTCTGGATTACTCCGTTCGTATCCAGCAGGACCACATAGGCAAACAGATGGTCGAGAATTTTTTTCAAATTCTTGGTGCTATCGATCAAGGCGTTATGCGCTTCTGTCGACTGTTTCAATTCGAACGCATATTTCTGCCGATAGCGATGCATGGCCTCTATCGAAAAGGAGACGATGATGCCGTCCATCAGGAATACCACGTTGGACCACAGGCTGGCCTGCAGGACTTCCAGAGAGATCGAGTAATAGGGCGGAGTAAAGATGAAGGTGGCAAATACGATCCCGATCAGCACGGCCAGCAGGCCGGCCCGGTATCCGCCGACGATGGCGGCAAGGGCGACGGCAGGGAAGAAGGTAAGGTACTGCAGGCCCGCCGCGATCGGTGCAATAGCCATGCGCACCCATAATGCAACTACCATCAGTATTATGGCCAGCAGCAGATGATGAATGCCGCCTCGCTTTTCCGGGACAAGAAAAGGGAATCTGGCCGTGAGAATCAGGTATGAACGAAGAACATGCGCGCTAAACTTTTCAAGCATAGGGACTCCATTTTAGTCCGCATGTGCGTCATTCCGGTTTGAGCCGGAATGCGTAACAAGTGGGGATTTCAAGCATCAAGCGCTAAAGATGCACATGATGCTGTTTAAAGTCTAATGCGTCCGGTGTGACAATTCTGCGAGGCGTAGCGGAGCATGGATGGACTGCTACCTTGGGCTTAAAACTCCGTCTGCGCAATCTTCTGCCGCGACAATGCCGGATTCTGTGCGAAGTAGCGGTTGATGCCGTTCAGGATCGCGCCGGCGAGTTTGTTCTGGTATTCCTCGTCGTTCAGGCGTTTCTCTTCATCCGGGTTGCTGATGAACGCGGTCTCGACCAGGATGGACGGGATGTCCGGTGATTTCAGCACCGCGAAGCCGGCCTGTTCGACGTGGCCGCGGTGCAGGTCGTTGATGTCGCCCAGTTCGCCCAGCACATGTTTGGCCAGCTTCATGCTGTCGTTGATCGTCGCGGTCTGCGACAGGTCGAGCAGCGTGCGGGCGAGGTAGGGGTCTTTCACCGCGATGTTCACGCCGCCGATCAGGTCGGCCTCGTTTTCTTTCTTCGCCAGCCAGCGCGCCGCGGTGCTGGTCGCGCCGTGTTCGGACAGCGCGAACACCGACGAGCCGCGCGCGTTCGGCTTGATGAAAGCGTCGGCATGGATGGAGATGAACAGGTCGGCATTGGCCTTGCGCGCCTTCGCGACGCGGCCGCCCAGCGGGATGAAGTAGTCGCCGTCGCGGATCAGCACGCCGCGCATGTTGGGCACCTCGGCCATCAGCGCCTTTATCCGGCGAGCGACGGCCAGCGTGATGTGCTTTTCTTTCGAGCCGTTCTTGCCGACAGCGCCCGGGTCTTCGCCGCCGTGACCGGCATCGAGCGCGATCACCAGCGTGCGGGCGCGCATCTCGGGGATGGCCGGGGCCGGCTTGTCGTTCTTCGCGATCACGGATGCCGGTTCGAGTTTCAGCTTGTCTTCGATGACCGTTTTTTCCGATGCGATGATCTTCTCGGGGGCGATGACCTTTTCGGGAACGCCCGTCTTTTCCGGTTCGGCGGCGACTGGCGCGCTTGCGGCTGCGGCGGGTTTGGGTTGGTCCAGCAGAGCCATCAGCGGGTCGGCGGGGTGGGCCGGATACACGTCCAGCACCAGACGGTGGCCGTAGTTCTTCACCGGCTTCAGGTCGAACAGTTGCGGCTTGACCTCGGTCTTCAGGTCGAGCACCAGCCGCACCACGCCGGGCTTGAAGCGGCCGACGCGCACGCTCTTCACATAGGGGTCGTCGCTGCCGACGAGTTTGGTCAGGCCGTTGAGTTCGGTGCCGATCTCGATGTCTTCGAGATCGACCACCAGGCGGTCCGGATTCTTCACCGAGAACATCTTGTGGCGGATCGGCTGC